>Ga0335082_10000041_pt1 | contig 122606 bp, 75 predicted proteins | sample Lox_Sample_41_FD_206718 | JGI IMG/M metagenome (GOLD analysis project Ga0335082, IMG submission 206718) | Soil microbial communities from Loxahatchee National Wildlife Refuge, Florida, United States - Lox_Sample_4.1 | ecosystem: Environmental > Terrestrial > Soil > Wetlands | place: USA... | reverse complement strand
GAATGTTTCGCCCAGCTTTTCCAGCGGGTTCACTTTTTCATCTTCGCCGAGTTCCAGCAACAGCGGCGGCTTCTGGGGCGCGGAGCGTAACAATTCGATGGCTTGTTTCCAGTCGATGGTTCCCTGCCCTGGCCACAGGTGCGAATCCTTTAGCTTGTCATTGTCGTGGACATGAGTAGAGCAGATGTGGCTACGCAGAATCTCGAAAGATTCGCTTACCGAATTCATGATGTGCGCGTGGCCGAAGTCGAAGCAGATGCCTACGTCGTCGAAGTGCGCCTGATGGATCATTTCTACCAACTTGTCCGGGGTCGAAAGGTCGTTGGGAATATTTTCCAGCAGTATCCGCACGCCAAGCGGCTTGGCAAAGGCCCGAAGATGCTCGACCGAGGTCATGGCTGCTTCGAATTTCTTGTCACTGAAACTCTCATTTGCGGTGCCAAGGTGCTGCACGAGGAAGCGGAATGGAATCTGTTCGGCGATTTCGAGCGCGCGTTTGACTTCGTCCATGGCCTCGACGCGGCTCGCACGATCGATTGACGCGATGTTAAGCGGAGGTGCGCCAGCGCGTCCCCATTCGTAGTCCGCATAAAGCGGAGAGTGAACAGAGTTCAGCGGAATCCCGCTTCCACGAAACCACTCCGCAATCTCTTTCACATGCTGCTTGCGATTCGCGTAATCGAGATGTTGGCGAGCAGCGAAAATCTCAATCGCCTGCACGCCGCAGCGCGCCAGGCTGTCAAGAATGCCCGGGTGAAGGCGTTCTTTTACAAAGAGATAGGTTGAGACTGCTTTCTGCATGCGTATCCTGAACGCGATTGTTGATTATTGATTATTGATTGCTGATTGAACAACCCGTCCGAGTGTACTTTCTATTCAACAATCAATAATCATCAATCGACAATTGCCTTACTAGTATCCCATGGCCTTCCCATTAGTGTTGCGCCCGTCCGTCGCGCCTAGCCGAATGCCGGTTTTTTCGTCGATCGCAGCGCATTCCGCGTCGCTCCAATAGGGCGAGGTCTCGTTGCCTTCACCCAAGCCGATTTGCACTTTGTATCCCATTTTCCGCAGGAGGCTCACCGTGTCTGGGAAGAACGACTTTTCTACATTCACCAGGTCCGGGAGCCACTGATTGTGAAACCGTGGTGCGTCGACAGCTTCCTGCAAGTTCATCTTGTAGTCGATGACGCCCATTAGGACGTTGGCGACGGTAGTGATTATCTTCGAACTTCCCGGGGACCCGAGCACCAGCACGGTTTTGCCATCGTGCACGACGATGGTCGGCGTCATCGATGAGAGCGGGCGCTTGTCAGGGCCGATCGCATTGGCTTCGCCTTGAATCAATCCATCCGCGTTGGGTACGCCCGGCTTGGCGGAAAAGTCGTCCATTTCGTCATTCAGCAGGAAGCCGAGCCCGTCCGCGGTTACACGAGATCCGAACCAGTCGTTGATGGTTGTGGTCACCGCAACGGCATTGCCTTCCGAGTCGACGACCGAGTAATGAGTCGTGTGATTTCCCTCGTGCAGCGAAGCTGGAGCATGCAAAGCCGCATACTGTTCCAATTCACTAAACACTGCCGGCCTCTTCAGCTCACTGCTGGGAGAGGCATGTTCCGGGTCGATGGTGTCGCGCCATGCGGCCGCATATTTCTTGTCGATCAACTGCGCGACTGGGATTTTCGAGAAGTCGGGATCGCCCATAAACTCAGCGCGATCGAAGAAGGCCCGCCGGAAGGCTTCGACGGTGAAATGAATCGACTCGGCTGACCGGTTTTCGAGTTTGGCCAGGTCGTAACCCTCAAGAATGTTCAAGGACTCGATCAGCACCGTGCCGCCGGAGGAGGGCGGCGGAGCGCTAATGACCTCGTAGCCGCGATAAGTCCCGCGCACCGGTTCGCGTTCTTTCACTTCGTAGCGCGCCAGATCGTCGACGGTGATCAGACCGCCGCCTTTTTGCATGGCGGCAGCTAGCTCCCGAGCCAGGGACCCGTGGTAGAAGTCATCCGGATTGGCGGCGATACGTTCAAGCGTGCGGGCCAGATCTGGCTGGCGGAAAATCTCTCCTGGCTTGTAGAAGTCGCCGTTGCGCTGAAAGACCCGGCGCGATTCTGGGAATTTCGCCAGGTACGGATCGTGCATGTCCTCCGCTTCGCCCCAGGTCAGCGCAAATCCGTCGCGCGCCAGCTTGATGGCAGGAGTCATTACTTGCTTCAGCGTCAGTTTGCCGTATTTTTTTTCCGCGTGGACCAGGCCCGCCACAGATCCCGGCACCGCGATGGACTTGTAGCCGATCTGGCTTGCGCCAGAGATCACGTTTCCCTGCGGGTCGAGATACATGGTCCTGGTGGCAGCGGCGGGCGCTTTTTCCCGGTAGTCCAGAAAATGGGTGGTGCCATCAGCCATTCGAATGAGCATGAATCCACCACCGCCAATGTTTCCTGCTGGAGAGTGCACCACGGCAAGCGCAAAACCCGTCGCTACCGCCGCGTCGACTGCATTTCCACCAGCGTGTAGAATGTCCACCCCGACTTGGGATGCGATCTGATGAACGCTGACCACCATGACATGATCGGCGTGGACGGGCACCGTAGAGGCGAGTCCGGCGGCCAGTAGTATCCAGACCGTCAGGCAAAGCAAGATCAGTTTTTTATGTGAAGATCGCATTCCGAGGTTTGTTGAAAAGCGCTACGAAAAGGAATTTTGAGGCTAGCTGAGGTGAGCGTACGGAGTCAAATGAGGGGCAGTCTCGAGTTTCCGGTTTCAAGTTTCAAGTTGTAAAGGCGGGTGCAACGGAAATGTTCCCATTTTGAATGAATCGCCGTTCCTTCGATTGAATCGAAGTGCCTAGGAGATCTGAATGCAGTTACGCACTCTGGGTAATTCCGATTTGAAGATCACTCCGGTTGGCTATGGCGCATGGGCCATCGGCGGCACGGGCTGGCAGTTCGCCTGGGGTCCGCAGGACGACAACGATTCCATTGCGGCCATTCATCGCGCGCTCGAACTGGGCGTGAACTGGATCGACACGGCTGCCGTTTACGGTCTGGGACATTCCGAGGAAGTCGTTGGACGTGCCCTGAAGAGTTGGACCGGCTCCCGGCCTTATGTTTTTACGAAGTGCGTCCGACGGCTGGACGAGCACGGGCAACTGCGCACGATTCTGAAGGCCGAGTCGATCCGCGAGGAAGTAGAAAATAGCCTTCGCCGCCTCCAAGTCGATGTCATCGACTTGTACCAGATCCATTGGCCGCCGAATCCAGATTCTTCCGACCTGGAAGAGGGCTGGAGCACGATGGCTGATCTAAAGCGCGAAGGCAAAGTGCGCTGGATCGGGGTTTCGAACTTCAATGTGAACCAATTAAAGCGCGCAGCCGCCATTGCGCCGATCACTTCGCTGCAGCCACGATATTCGCTGATTCACCGCGATGTGGAGGCCGAAGTTCTGCCATATTGCGAGCAAAACGGGATCGGAGTGATCGTTTACGCGCCGATGGCCTCGGGATTACTCACAGGGGCGATGACACGCGATCGCGTCGCGAAACTGCCCCAAGATGACTGGCGCAGGAATCACCAAGATTTCAAGGATCCGAATCTCTCTCGCAATCTCGCGTTGGTCGAGCTCTTGGAGCAGATCGGCCGTAACCACCAACGATCTCCGGGAGAGGTAGCAATTGCGTGGACACTTCAGAATCCTGCAGTCACCGGAGCGATCGTCGGAGCACGAAGTGCCAAGCAGGCTGACGGCGTGATGCGCGCCGCGGACCTGCATCTGAGCGGAGAAGAGATCCTGCAGATTTCGGAGTTCTTTGCTGCGACGACAGCATAACTAGGACCTGCCGAGTTATCGTCTGCGGCCGTCCAGCAATCCGGTCAAACGATGGCGAACGCCCGGCCATTCGGAAGCAATGATCGAATAACGGACGGAGTCCCGCGGTATAAAATCTGCAGCCATGCGATGGGCCCGCAGAATCCCTTCGAACTTCGCACCGATGCGTTCCAGGGCCGTCCGTGAGCGCTGATTGCGGGCGTCGGTATGGAAGCATACTCGCAGTACTCGCCAGACCTCGAAAGCGTGGCGCAGCATAAGCAGCTTGGCCTCAGTATTCGCTCCAGTGCGGATATCTGAACTCGCCAGCCAGGTGTAGCCGATTTCGCAAGCATCGGGAACGGCGCGCCCTTGTAAGGGATGTCCCGCCGGCCAGGCCCAGCGCTCAATGTTCCAGAAGCGGGTCGACCCAATGACCGTGTCGTCGCTGCTGCGCAATATTGCAAACGGCACTGCTGTACCAGCCTTCTGCCACTCCAGCGCCGTTTCGACGTAGCGAGTGGCCTCAGCTTTGCCGGACGGAACCGGGCTCCATCGATAGAGTTCCGGATTCGAGGCTGAGGCCGCTACCAGTCCGTCGACATGGCGAAGCTCCAGCGGCTCGAGCCGGATCCGCTGGCCTCGTAATGTCAACGCTTCTTGAGACATCCCTCTACTATGCAATCACTGGCAGCGGAATCGCAACGCAGTCGGAAGTCACGAGTTCATGTGCGGCATTACTCGACCATACAGCCCCAAGAGGGAAAGCATGAAAGCCTTAACCGCTGAGGCGCTGAGAGATCGCAGAGTTCGCAGAGAAAAACCGGGAGTCTCCAGCTACGAATCCAGCTGCTTGATCACTGTGACCTTGCTGTACGCTACGCGCAGTCCAAGGCGCTCGGCGTTGCGCTGCGAAATGGTTCCGCCCTGTGTGACCACGACGGCGTATTCGCATCCGGCATCGCGTGCGGCCTTCATTCGTGCGCGTAGCAGTGCCGTTTGGAGGCCGCGTCCACGGAATTCGCTGAGGGTGCCCGCCCCACACAGCGCGAACACTTTGTGCTCGGGAATCACCAGCCCGGTTCCGCAGGCGACCGGTTTTCCATCGACAACTGCGACGAACGCTAGCGCGTTTTCCATCTGATACAGGGGAGCGATGAGTCCCTGGAATGCTTCAGGCGCGCCATCCGGGAAGAATGCACTCTCCACGATTTTGCCCGTGATGTCAGCCTCCTCGGGCGGTGAGCGCCGAATCTCGCAGCGCGCTGGAGGTTCCGGAAACTTTTCCTCCGGATCCAGCTTTCGATAGAGCACATTGTTCAATTCGGCGATGGCGTAGCCTCGTTCTTTGAACATCTCGAACACGTCGGGTGCATGGAGGGGTGTGAGGTCCACCTGGGATGGAGCTTTGTGCTTTCGATAGAAGCCCTCGATGCGATCCAGGTCTTCGGGCACAAATGGCCGATCGAGTCCTAAACCTGTCGCACGGCCGATAGGGGATCCCAATCCGGCGAATACCATGTGCCCGCCGCAAATCTCTTCTTCGCCTGCCCCGATTTCCGGACGCGATTTCTTAAATTCCCGCGCGTAGTACACCTGCGGCATCTCCTCGCATGACTCCAGGCGACGCGCGAGTGCCTTATCCACAAATTCCATTTGGTTTTTCCTCTCTAAGGTTGAGACAGAGAAAGAGGTATGCGAGCAGGCCACTTGTGCCCGTCGCTGACAAATCCGCGAGCCGAGTTAAAGGACGGCGGTCATAGGCAGGTGGACAGAGTAGCGAAAGGAGATTCGGTTTTCAACGTAAAAAGAGATGCGCTACTTCAGGGCGAGACGGTCGGCAGAAATTTAACGCTCCTAAACCTGCTGGCGCGCCTCGCCGAGTTCGACCGTGACATCCATCTTCTTCTTGCCGCGATAGATCGTGACCTTCACGGAATCTCCTGCCCGGTGATTGTCCATCATTTGCGTGAGGTCGTCCTGGTCTTCGATCTTCTGGCCGTCGATGGCTACGATCAAATCGCCTCCGAGCGTGATTGCCATGTTGCCGAGATAGGCACGCTCGTTTCCGGCGTGCAAACCAGCCTGATCGGCGGCGCTTCCAGGCACAACGCCAATAACCAGCAATCCGTATTCGACCGGCAATCCAATCTCGTCTGCCAATTCCGGGCTAATCGGAATCGTTTTGACGCCTAGCGCGGGACGGCGCACACGTCCTAGTGTCAACAGATCGTTCAATACGGCCTTGGCGGTGTTGATGGGGATGGCAAATCCGATGCCGGCGTTCTGGCCGACTTGGGAGAGGATCATGGTGTTGATGCCGATGACGTCGCCGTGCCAGTTCATCAGCGGGCCGCCCGAGTTTCCTGGATTGATCGCCGCATCCGTCTGAATGGCTTCATCGATGTAGGCACCGTTCGGTTCTCGCACAGGGCGAATGGAACTGACGATTCCTCGCGTCATTGTCCCGGCGAGTCCAAATGGATTGCCGATCGCATAAACCTTTTGACCTACCTGCAGATTGCGCGAGTCGCCCAGCACCGCCGGAACCAGGTCTGGAGCCTTGATCTGAATGACCGCGAGATCATGGGCTGAATCGGTCCCCACGACCGTTGCGGTATAGCTCTTGCGGTTGTGCAGGGTTACCTTTACCTGTCGGGCGTCTGCGATGACGTGATAATTCGTCAGGATGTGGCCGTCCTTGTCGATAACAAATCCCGAGCCCTGGCCTTCCTGCGGCACCAATCCGTAGAAGAAGTCATAAGTCATCGCTCGCGACGTGACGTTCACAACCGAAGGGATATTCCGCTTATACACCGAGATGTTGTTTTGTTCTTCGCCGTCGAGGTTCTCTCCGGGAGCGGCCTCAGTAATTTCCACCTGCGCCGGGTGCGACAACCAGTTTGCCGGATGGGAACCGGCAACGGGATTCGACCGCCAAGTCGTGAAATAGAAGAAAGCTCCCGCCAGCGCCATCGCGAAGATCAAAGGACGTACCAGTTTCATACTTGAATATCCACTCCGATCCTGACCACGAACAGTAGTACGTTTTCGGGGAAGAGGAAGGTTCCTATTAATTCTAAACAAAGCTCAGAGGACTGGCATCTCTACCAAGTAGACACGGATTAGATGCGTTTTTCCGTGTCTCGATGTCGCCGTAGCGGTGAACTCGCTATGTAGCGGCTTTGGGCTTCAATTTGCTCCAAATTGTATCGACCTGTTCCCGCGTTTTCGCGAGGGATTCGCGGTTGTCGATGACATAATCAGCGACTTCGACCTTCTTCTCGTCGGGCAATTGCGCCGCCATGCGCCGGGTCACCTCGGCGCGCGCCGTTTCCAGATCGACTCTTTGCCGCTTCGCAAAACGCTCGACTCGCTGTTCCGTGCTGCAGGTTACAACGATCAACTTGTCGAACCTCTTGGCGGCTCCCGCCTCGATGAGGAGCGCCGCTTCCACAATGGCGACGGCATGCGGATCCTGCGCGCCGACCGCCTGCATCCATTCGTCCTGGCTGCGAATCACCGCGGGATGCACAATCCGGTTGAGTTCCTGGACTCTCGATAAGCGATTCTCTTCCGCGGCTGCGGCCGTGCCGAACGCCAATTCTGCAAGCTTCGTGCGATTCACGCTTCCGTCGGAGTTGAGGATCTCTCGTCCGAAATGGCGGACGACATCGTTGTAGACCGGCTCACCCGGCTGCATCAGCGAGTGTGCGATACGGTCCGCCTGCACCAGATGTGCTCCGAGGCCAACGAACATTTCCCCGACAACGGACTTCCCCGCGGCAATGCCGCCCGTGAGGCCAACTTTCAGCATTCCACCCTCGACTCGCTTTTTTCACGGAGGCACGGAGACACGGAGAAGACATCACCAAGAAATAAGCCTTCCGGAACATCCTCTCTCTTTGTCATTGCGGAGCGTAACAATCCGGTTTCGCATGGAGCGGTACTGGTGGCGGCCAACAGCAGATTCCTCGCTTCGCTCGGAATGACAAAGATACTTATTCTCCGTGACTCCGTGGTTGGATCTAAGCTCGTGATAGCTCGGGAACTCCACTGCCTCTTCGCATCTTGGCTGCTTTGACTGCGTTGAACATCAGCATGGCGATTGTGAGAGGGCCGACGCCGCCAGGCACAGGCGTCAACGCGCCGGCAACTTGGGCCACCTCTGGATGCACGTCCCCGATCAACGTGGAGCCCTTCTTCAGAAACGTCTCTTCCCTCTTGGCGTTCCCTGCAAAGAAGCGCTGAAATTCAGTTGGATCTGTCACTGTATTCATGCCAACATCGATCACCGCAGCCCCGGGCTTTACAAACTCCCTTGTAATCATCCCGGCGCGCCCGATCGCTGCAACGAGAATGTCTGCTCTGCGGCACACGCCTGGAAGATCGCGCGTTTTTGAGTGGCAAACCGTGACTGTCGCGTTGGCGTTGATCAATAACATGGCCGCGGGTTTCCCCACGATGTCGCTGCGACCCACGACCACTGCCTCGCGTCCGGCGACTGGAATGTTGCTGCGCCTGAGAATTTCCATAACGCCGGCCGGAGTGCACGGTACTAGTCCCGGACGTTGCGTGGAAAGGAAACCGACATTCATCGGGTGAAATCCATCGACGTCCTTTGCGGGATCGACGGCCAGCAGCACTCTCTTGGAATCCACCTGGGAAGGCAAAGGCAGCTGCACCAGAATCCCGTCGATATCGTCTCGACGGTTCAGATCCTCCACCACGGCCAACAACTCGGAAGTGGGCGCCTTCTCCGAGGGCGTCAACTTCTCGCTGTAGACGCCAACCTCTTCGCAGGCCTTGACCTTGCCTCGGACATAGATTTCAGAGGCCGGATTGTGTCCCACCAGCACCACCGCGAGCCCGGGACGCACTCCGGCGGACGCCATGATCCTAACCTCCGCAGCTACTTCGTTGCGGATATCTTGCGCGATTCTCGTTCCATCCAGAATGAGAGCAGACATGATTGAGCTTCCGGATAAATCTTACAGGAGCGAGCGGGTTAGCGGTCGCGGATCAGGGGTCAGGGGTCGGGGGTCAAGTCATCCAACAAGCCGCATCCTGTCACGGCCCCTTAGCCCCCTGTTCCCTGATCTCTAGCCGTGAGCCGCTGAACTCCGTATAATTCCCGAATCATGCTTTCTAAAGATCTGCTCGAAATGCTGGTCTGCCCCGCGTGTAAAACCGATCTCGAGCACCGCCAGGATCCCGAGAGTTTGAAGTGCAAGCAGTGTCACCGCGTGTATCCGGTTCGCGACGGCCTTCCCATCATGCTGATCGACGAGGCTAAGATCGAGTCCTAAACCCGCATCTTTCGCTTTTTCTTCATTTCATGTACGCCTACCACCAGGCTTGGCCGAGAATCACCACCCCATCGACACTTTGTGTCAATTTCGACATTACCCGCGGGTACTTTGGGAACCTCCACGACCCTTTGTTCCTACAGCATTCCATGCAAGCTCCGATGTCTACAAGGGTTGCGCGGCCCGAGAACAGTTCGGATTTGTACTGAGTATCTCGGGAAACAACGGCATCCCAATTGCATGCAACTATAGCAACGGTCGATGAGTCTAATGGGGTAATTGAGGTCGGAATCGGAGGTGATGACGGCCATGACATACGAGAAGGCAAATAACGACAAAGACAGATTCACAATGACAGAGCTGGCAGCTCTGCGGAATGACTTGCTCCAGGGTGGTATGGTCGATTCCTATGAGGCCGCCGAACTGCTTCGAGTGTTCCTGATGGGCCGGGGCTATGGAGTTTCGCCCGTGGCAGCGCTCGATGCCGCTGGTCGGGTTGAAATGGCCGGTTGTGCGATCCCGGTTCTGCAGCACGAGTTGGAGAACCTGGCAATGGTGATGTAGCCGTGACGCGGTGACGGGCAAGTTTCAGCACATTCTGGGTTGCCGATCCAACAAGACCGACGAACCAGTTCCACAAAAGGAAAGCCGGGCCAACCAGCCCGGCTTTGTGGTTCTTGGGGTGGGGTCCGTTTCTTAAGTCGTCTCTTTACTCGGCTGAGCCGCGTGCGACTTGGTCGTAGTTCGTTTCACTTTTCCGGAGCCATTCCGAGAGGCGGGGATGCTACTGAGATCACCCTGCTGCTCTAACGGTCCCAAGAAAGCTCCATCACTATTTTTCGCGCTGTTATCCACCTCAAGCCAGAATAATTGTCCGCCGCTAGCTTGGTACACGGTGACATCAAAATCGTGGACCGTAGGCGGGACCGGAAACGCAAGCACAAGGTCATCAGGAGGATTAGTGGTAGATGGCATAGTCCAGCGGCCAGGATTGCTGGTATCGGCTTGCGGCTGGTTCGACTGGAACGAGACACCTGACGGCGTTTGTGCTGAACTGAGAATTCCGAATGGGTCGCTGACAAGTCCTGTGAAATTTAATGCCCCACCCACCGTCATCGAACCTTGCGCTAAAACGTCAAACTCGCACGCGGCGCAAGAGAAGTAGTTCGGGTTCTGCCATCCTACCGCGTAGTTACCTGCGAAACTGCTCGTAGCAGTGTCGGTCTGTGGCACGATCAGCCCACTGCCTCCGGGAAGTGCGGTATCCAAATCGAGTAGCAACGCTCCGCCTGTTCCATCCGCTGTGTTGTTCGGATCGTTGAGGTTCAGGTTCGGGTCGGTGAGATAAAGACCGAGCGCGCTGACATTTCCCAATTGGCCACTCGTGATCGTCAGAGTGCCGTAACCATTGTCTGCGACTGTGTAAGCACCGGTAATCGGTTGAGCCACGATCGGGTTGTTCGTCAATTCCTTCTCGTCCGCCACTCCGGCCGAAAGGTTCCCGGACCCGTCAGTAGTGAACTGACCCGCTGCCGCAAAGCTGTTGTTTGAGCTTGTAGATGGATTACCCATTGCCGGGCTACCTGCAATTGCGAAGACAGACTGCCCAATTCCACTCGGAGCTGCGCCTTTGTAATTTGTGCCCTGCCCGAATGCCGAACCCGCAGCAGATAACGTCGCGTCCATGTCGATGATCCGCATCACTTCGGGGCCAACAAGGTAGTAGTAAAGCGTCAGCGAGATGGGGGGCGTTGTCGGAACCGTGATTCCTGTGATCTTCCCTCTGCCGTAACTATCGAATGACGTCACCCCCATCGATAGGTTCGAGGCCTGGAGCAATCCGTAATTTGCATCGTTCATATCGAGGTTCGTCAGGTTCCATTGCGGATCGAGCAAACTTCCACCCAACAAGAAAACCCCGCCGAATCCGACTGGCGCATAATTGGGATCGACACCCGTCAATGTGAAGGCATACCCTCCGCTTGGTGCGCTTGTCAGATCCTGCATATCCATACTGCCACTGGAGGTTGCCGACCCATCCCACTCAGTGATGAGGGCATGCTTCGAATTAACGAATTGCACTCCGAATGTCTGCACCCCACTCACGCCCAGATTGGAATTGTTGGTGGTCAGAACCATATATCCCTGTCCTGTAGTTGGGTCCAGGACGAACGCATTCGAGGAGCTCGCAATCGAAACGGCCGAATAGGTAAACGTGTTGGCGTCGTTATAGTCCTCCTCTCCGCCGATCACGTTCCCGCTCTGATCGACGATAACGGCTCCGGCGATAGCGTAATAGTTGGTAGTCTGGCCGACGACATGAGGGGTGGACTGGCCGGTCGCATAAAACGTGTAGACGCTGTCGGGCACAGCGGAGTTCGTCAAACCAAAGGTCGCAGACAGCGAGTTGGTCGTCGCTGTCACGTTATAGGAACCAGCCGTCGCGTTCGCCGTGAAGGGAGATGACGTGGCCTTGCCGTTTGCATCCGTGGTTTGTGTTTCGCTATTGGTCCCGCCCAGGAACTTTCCAGTTGCTCCTGCAGAAGGTGCAGTGAACACCACCTGCTGCCCGCCCAGAGGATTCCCGAGGTGGTCGAGGACCGTCGCAACCAGAACCTTCCCAAACTGAGTATTGATCGCCGCTCGTTGAACGATCCCTCCTGTGGCGACCACTCCGGACACATCACTGGTGCTATTTGTCAGATTGAACTCGGCAGACGACGTCGCACCTGGGACCGATGATATGACTTTGTACGAGCCCGCGGCTGAATTCGCCCAGAACGGGGTGCTGGCATTTCCGTTCTTGTCAGTCGAGATATTTGCTGTTGTAACCGAAGTTGAGCTCGAGAAACTGCCGCTTGCGCCGGAACTCGGCGCTGTAAATATCACCGTCACGCCGAGCACAGGATTGCTCTGGCTGTCCTTCACATTTGCGACCAGAGGGGCTAAAAATTCGCTTCCGATCTTCGTGGTTTGTCCATCTCCACTCCCCATAGTCACTGTCAGGGTCGTCGTATTTGTGAGGCCGAATTGGACCTGTGTCTTGTTGCCAGAGATTGTCCCGTTGACCTGATAGGTTCCAGTCGTTTGATTCGCCGTGAACGTTGAACTGGTTGCGATACCGTTCGAATCGGTGACGTCGGTTTCTGTTCCGGTGCCGCCCTTGAATGTGCCGCTTGCGCCCGAAGACGGCGGCGCGGTGAAGGTCACGGTCACGCCCGCTACACCGAGCCCCTGGTTATATACGCCCACTTGTAGGGGCGCTCCAAAAACCGTTCCAATAGTGGCGCTCTGCTGGGATCCCGCTGTCGCTACTACCGTTAAGGAATCCGCCGACAGGTTCGTCAAGTTGAACTGGGCCGGCGCCGCTCCGCCAACAACCGTGGCAAGCACGTTGTAGTTCCCTGATGTGGAGTTTGCCGTGAACGTTGATGAAGTGGCCTGGCCGTTTGCGTCAGTCGTAACGGTATCGGTAACACCAGGACTGCTTCCACCAAAGGTGCCGCTTGCGCCTGAGGAGGGCGCCGTAAATGTGACGCTCACGCCCTCTATCGGGGATCCGTTCTGATCGACGACGACCGAAAGCGGCGTTGGAAAAGCAAGACCAATCAAAGCCGATTGACCCGATCCGTTCTGGGGCGAGATCGTCAGTTGCGCGGGAGCTAGGTTTGTAAGGGTGAAAGTCGCCGTCTGCTGTGCCCCCGAGGCCGTCGCTGTCACGGAGTATTGCCCCTCCGTGGAGTTCGCCGTGAATTTCGAGGTGGTAGCGAGGCCGTTCGAATCCGTCGTGACCGTTTCGGTGGCCGTGTTGTTTCCGAACAGCCCGCTGGCACCGCTAGATGGTGCGGTGAAGGTGACTGAAACGCCCTTACTGGGCTTCCCCCCTTTGGTTGCGACAGCCACCAGAGGCGCACCGAATGCAGTGCTCACGACCGTGCTCTGTAACGAACCGTTGTTTGCTGAAATCGCCAAGGGGCCGGAGTTGGAGTCACTGCTACTGGCGATGCAACCCGTCCAGCACAGGAGCGCCGCGAAGCAAGCCGCAGTTGCAGTCCATCTCGATGCACGGGAGAAAGTCTTCTTGGAATTCGAAGGTATGGAAAAACTGGTCAAAATCGCTGCATTACCCGAAACCGGGACATTCCTTACCGCAAAAGAGCGCCTCATGAACCTGATCCTTTAGAACCTGGTGAATTTCGCAGCCAAGCTAGGTACCCTGGTCTGCCTAGGGGGGATACCGCCAAAACGCTGTCCAGCATTGTAGCAGCGGAAACCCCTTCCAGACGGCTGTTTTGCTCAAAAATCGGTCGCGACGCGGCAATTCGGATTGCGGCCTCCAAAACCCTCGGAGGGCACGCCGCTCAACCTGCAAAATCGCTGTAACCGATACTCCCTGATTGTTAGGGGATGCAAAGAGCTTACATTGTACATACAATCTTGTGCATTAAATTGTTCCCGCAGGAAGATACGCAACGGTGCTCGATCGGGCTAACCTACTCGTAGCGAAGGCTTTCCACGGGGTCGAGCTGCGAGGCGCGGCCTGCAGGAACTGTCCCGAAAATGATCCCGACGATGGAGGAAACGACAATGGCGATGATCGCCGAGAGGCCCGAAATGGGCAGGCGAAAATCAGTGAAGAAACGGACGGAGTAAGGCAGGGCCAGTCCAGTCACAATGCCCGCGATGCCTCCGGTAAAGGAGATAAGGATTGCCTCCGCCAGGAACTGGAACCGTATCTCGCGATTGGTGGCACCGATTGCTTTTCGGATACCAATCTCACGGATGCGGGAGGTCACCGTTGCCAGCATGATATTCATGATGCCAATGCCACTGACCAAGAGCGTAACGAATGCGACGAGCATCAGCACCAGCGTGAGCGCGTCGGCAATTTTGGCAGCAACGGTCAGAAGCTGTGTGAGGTTCTGAACGCTGTAAACCGACTCGGCGCGGTGCCGTGAGTGCAGTACGCGCTTAATCGCATCCGTTGCGGGAATTACATCCTGTGGCGTTGCCACTGAAAAGTAGATCTGGTACACGGCCGTTGTAGGCGTGAAGAAGCGGCTGACCGTGTAGGGGATCAGCATCGTGTCTTCTTGAATTTCAGACTGGCCGAAAGTGTCCACACTTTCTTTGAACACGCCGACAATGGTGAACGGCAATCCACCGCTCAGCTTGATGATATTGCCAACCGCCTGCGGGACAGAGCCAAACATCTTCAGCGCAAGCTTCTCCGTGATGTCACCGACTTTATTGTGACCGGCAGAATCTTCCGCGTCGAAGAATCTTCCTGCAAGAATCTTGAGATTTCGCACGCGCATGTAGTCCGGGTCGATACCCATCACGAGTATGTCGCTTTGCTTGCCTCCCCCTACGCTAATGCGGTCGCTGAGCGCCACGGTAGGAGAAGCGGCAATGACACTGGAGACTTGCTCGCGCACCGCCCGCACATCCTCTATGGTCATGGGGTCAGGGGTAGCGTCGATGCGCTGCGATCCACCCTGGTAATCGACATAGATCATGTTGGTGCCGATTGATTGCAGCTGCCGCAAAATGTACTGCTTTCCGGTCAAGCCGATCGTGGCGACCAGGATGACCGAGGCCGTGCCCACCGCCATGGCCAGTGCTGTCAGTGTGAATTGGAGCTTGTTGCTGCAGAAGGCGTCGTAGGCGAAGTTCAGCGTCTCGCCGAAACCTATGGTGAAGCGACGCGAAGTTTCTATGGTGGAAGAGGTGGCGGCAGCCATCGCTGTATTAGATGTTAAACCGCCATCGCGGGCACCTGCAAAAGCCGTTCTTCAGTACGCGGTAGTTATGTGCCTCGCGAATCGCTGAGCAACCCTTGCGAGAGAAGGCAAAGTCACTGTGCGGAGCGTACGGCCTCAGTTCGGGGAGCGTAGTAGGTTTCGCGTTCGGTTTGAAGCTTGCGGCCAGCGGAACTGTAACGAGGCAGGTTGATGAATCCTGCTCGCTGCAGGGCGAACTCCACAGTTGTCGCGAGTACTCCCAGACCATACTTGACGCTGCGACGGAAGTTGATGGAGGAAGCCTCTGCGAAATATTTCGTTGGGCACGAGACTTCTCCGATGCGAAAGCCGAAGTGCACGCATTGCGCGAGCATCTGGTTGTCGAAAACGAAGTCGTCAGAGTTCTCGAGCAAAGGGAGTTCGGTGAGCACCTTGCGGCTGAAGGCACGATAGCCGGTGTGGTACTCGGAAAGCTTCACGCGCAGGAACAGGTTTTCGAATGCGGTGAGGAAACGATTGGAGATGTACTTGTATATAGGCATGCCACCCAATAAGGCGCGGCCACCAATGATCCGTGAGCCGAGAACGACGTCGTAGATGTCATAGGCCACCATGCTGGCCATGGCGGTGATCAGAAGCGGCGTGTACTGGTAATCAGGATGAAGCATGATGACCACGTCGGCCCCCGCGGACAAGGCTTCGCGATAGCAGGTTTGCTGATTTCGACCGTATCCATAATTGCGATCGTGCAGGAAGACGAGGAGGCCAAGACGCTTGGCCAGTTCGACTGTCTGATCGCGGCTCTGATCGTCGACGAGGATGCGGATGTCGACGAGGTCGGGCAATTCTGCGACCGTGGCTTCGAGCGTCTTTTCCGCGTTAAACGCGGGCATGACGATCGCGATGCGTTTGCCATTGATCATGGGAGGGCTGGGTACAGTTTAAATGATTGCGGCAAGGGAGCAGGGGGCTCCGGCTAGAGATTTTGGAGAAACTTCGTCCTGTCTTCGCACACTGCATTTTGCCTCTGTGGTGACTTGTTGAAGCACTCACCACAGAAGGCCACAGAAAATCTAGCGCATGTTGTCCAGGATAGAGCCTACGATTCCGCCGACTACTCCCCCTTCGACGGTCTGGCGCTGCCCTTCACGCGGCAAATAATGTTCGATTGCGTGCGCAAGTTTGGAGATAGGCAGCGTCTGGAGCCAGATGCGGCCGGGTCCGGTGAGCGAGGCGAGAAAAATGCCGTCGCCACCAAAGATCATGTTTTTGATGCCGGGCACGGTCGTGATCTGGAACGAGACGCTGGACTGAAATGCTCCGACGTGGCCGGGGTGAACGCGCAAGTTCTCGCCGGGTTGGAGATCGCGCACTACCAGTTCGCCAGAGAGTCCCATCCATGCAATACCTTGTCCACTGACTCGCTGAAGCAGAAAGCCATCACCGCCGAAAATGCCGGCCCCAAGTGATTGCTGGAAGCCGACGCCGATTTGAATTTGGGGCGTTGCACAAAGGAATCCGTGGCGGTCAATCATGTATTCGTGATCCGGGCCAACTTCGATCGGTACGATGTGGCCGGGAAGTTTCGTTGCAAAGGCGAGTTCGCCGGGACCGCCCACGGCGCGGTATTCGGTCATGAAGATTGATCCGCCGCCCGCTACGCGCTTGATGACGCCGAAAAGGCCGCCGCCACCTCCAAACTGGGTATGCGTCGTCATCTGAATCGAGCTGCCCATCCAGGAAAGCTCTCCGGCTTCGGAAATGATGGACTCGTTGTTCTCAAGAATGAACTCGAGGACTGGCATGGTCGTGCCGGTGATGCGGCTTTGCATGAAATCTCCTGGATTTGGATAGTGATCACGCGCCCACATGGAGTGGGAAGAAGACGAGTATAACGTGAAAAGTAGCACCCGTCCTGCGTACCCAGCTCTCACATTGCAAAAATGCAGATTTCAGATTGCAGAATGCACTCTCCGCGAGCAGTAGGCCCTCAAAGCAAAGTTGAACCTGCTTCGTCCCGCCCGACTTTCGTCGGAACGACAACGTCTTAGTTAGCTGGAAGAGTCAAAAATCCCCACTTCTGCCGCAAAAGACGCGGCAGAAATGGGGCACCCATCAGTGGCTAGCCTTCTCTCAGCGATAGCGTTGTACCGGGGAGTTCGCTGTCAGAGGTAACACAACTCTCACGAGGCAGCCGGTGGCGTTGAGCCGATTGCTGATTTCGATGGTTCCTCCGTGGGCTTCTGCGATCTGCCGACAAAGTACCAAGCCCACGCCACTGCCGTGGGGCTTAGTTGTGTAAAAGGGCGTGAAAAGATTAGACGGATTGGAAAGGCCCGGGCCATCGTCTTGTATGTCGATTGCGAGTTGGTCAACCGCTGCCTGCCAGCGGACGAGCACACCTTTCTTGTCTGAGTCGGCGGCGCCACGGGGCGAATGATTGCCGGACTCAAGGACTGCGTCGACGGCATTGCGAATCAAATTGATCAGCATCTGTTCAAGTTGGTCGGGATCAGCGCGGAATGTAATTGGAGGCCCCTGATTGACGCACACTCGAAGCCTGGTCTCAAGACCAGCGACTCTGGCCACCAATGGAGCCAGAGGAACGTCGCGCACGGTTGGCGGCGGCATCTGCGCCAGCCGCCGGTACGCCTCCAGAAACCGCTGCAGAGAGCCGGAGCGGGATTCTATGATTTCCAGTCCACGTTGCAGATCCGCACGAATCTCAGGATCGATATTCGTGCTCGAAACACGTGTCCCCAGGCTGCCGGCGATGGACTTAATGGGAGCGAGCGAGTTGCTGAGTTCGTGGCCAAGAACGCGAATCAGTCGCTGCCAGGCCTTGCGCTCTTCTTCGCGCAAGGCGCGGCTGACATCCGACAAAACGACCAGTGTGTGAGGCACACCATGCTGGCGGAATGAGCTTCTGCGCAGCAGCCAACGAATGCGAGACTCGCCCAATTGCAATTCAACGACGGTTTCGTTCTCGGCGGTTAAACAGGCTTCCAGGCCGACGTCCGCGGCCTTGCGGCCGATAAGTTGTCTCTGCGCCTGGCGCAACAGATGGGCACCAGCCGGATTTATCAGTTGGAGCGAGGTGGCTGGATCGAACGCAAACAATGGAGCATCGATTTCATCGACAACGCGCTGCAAGAGTGCAGTCGCCTCGATGGTCCGCACTTTCTCACCGGAAAGCATATCGGCGAGAGCGTTAACTTCCAGTGAAAGCTCTCCGAGAGCGTCTTCCGCGACAGCATTGCGGGCTCGAAAGGAGTAATCCTCTTCGCGGAGCGATCCGATTACGTTCGCCAAAGTTTGCAGAGGACGGATGGTTTGTTCCTGCAGCGTCAGTGAGAGCAGCCACCAGATAAAGATCTCGGCACCAATAAGCGAAAGCCGAGAACTGGTAGTCCAAGGCTGGAACCAGACAAGCACGGCGCTCACGATCAATGCGGGTAGCGCGACCAGAAACGAGTAGAGACTGATGCGCTTTTCGTAGAGGAGCCGGTGTCGTTTTTTGGGGCGTGAGGAAGGGGGCCGGCTCGAGCTAGAGCCCATACTTCTCCATGCGTCGATAGAGAGCGCCGCGGCTCAATCCCAATGCCTCCGCGGCCTGTGTGACATTCCCCTGAAAGCGTTGGAGCGCCTTGCGGACAAGCACGGCTTCAACGGCTTCAAGACTCAGATCTTCGAGGTTCTGAGTTTGAGCGCGAGGAGAGCTGAGGGAGAGATCTCCTGGCTGAATTTCCGGCGTTCGAGTCATCAGCACAGCTCTTTCGATCGTGTGATCCAATTCGCGCACGTTTCCCGGCCACGAATATTGTAATAAAGCCTGAATTGCCGCCGGATCAAACCTCTGCACTGGGCGGCGATACCTTGCAGCATACCGCGAAAGGAAGTGCGCTCCCAGTAGAGGAATATCTTCGCGCCTTTCGCGCAATGGAGGGATACGAATCTCGACGGTGTTCAGGCGAAACAAAAGATCTTCTCGGAATTGACCAGAGGCGCAGGCGGCGGACAGGTCCGTATTCGTCGCAGAAAGCACTCTTACATTCACTCTACGGGACCGAGAAGAGCCAACTCGCTCCACTTCTCCTGATTCGAGGACGCGCAGGAGCTTGGCTTGCTGGCGAATCGGTACATTGCCAATTTCGTCAAGAAAGATTGTTCCGCCATCAGCAAGTTCGAAGCGCCCAATGCGATCGGTGCGGGCGTCCGTGAATGCACCTTTCACATGACCGAAGAGCTCGCTTTCAAAAACTCCGTCGGGAATGGCCCCGGTATTCACCGCAACGAGTGGGCGGGATGCGCGGGTTGAGAGTGCATGAAGCGTTTGGGCAACGACTTCCTTGCCGGTGCCGTGTTCGCCTGTAATCAGAACATTGGCGTCAGAGGGGCCGACCCGAGCTATGGTTTCCAGCACCGGCTGCATCGCCGGTGCAGTGGCGATGAATTCCGGGCGGCCTTCGGCACGGAGGAGACGGTTTTCCGCCTCGAGACGCGCTGCGCGCTGAAGAGCACGATGCAATTCCACCTGAGTGCGCAGGATGGCGACCAGGCGTTCGTTTTCCCATGGCTTTTGTATGAAGTCGCGAGCGCCGCGGCGCATGGCTTCGACCGCCAGCTCAACGTTTGCCCAGGCGGTCATGACGATGACGGGCACGGTCGAGTCCTGAGCGACGATTTGAGAGAGCAAATCCAAACCTTCATGACCTGATGTGGTGTCACGTGTGTAGTTCAGGTCAATCAGGATGGCGTCATACGTATTGCTCTTTAGCGCTTCGTGCACGAGGACGGGCGAGCTGACTTTATCGACCCGATAGCCCTGCGGGTGAAGCAACAGGTCGAGAGCCTCGAGGATGTGCTGCTGATCGTCGGCAGCCAGAATGCGCACAGGCGCCATTGGTTCGGCCCGTGATATTGTCTGTTCTTCTCCGATTTTGACGGATGTTGGCATAGGCTATTGCGAATGATGTGAAACAACTCCGGTAATGGCGTCCTCTAGCAGTATGCCATTATGGTCCAACGTCGTACCCGTTGTGCGGTCTAGCTCGACTCTAGCTTTTTGGTAGGTTGTCGTCGCGCTCACAAGATCGAGTTCGGCCAACGCAAGGTCACGCTGCGCAGAGAGTGTCTGATAGCTCGATCCGGCACCGAGTTCCTGCTCCTTCTTTGTGATGTCGAACGTACGCTGGGCCAGATCGCGGGCCTTTCTCGCAGCCTCAACCCGGGCGCCCGTTTGCGCGAGCGCGTACTGAGCATTGCGAACCTCAATACGGACCTGCTTCTTGAGCTGCTCCATGCGGAGTTCCGCCTGCCTGTACTCCAATTCAGAGCGGTATTGATCCGCCTTCGCTACACGGTTCCGGATCGGAATATTCAAATTCAGCCCGATGTAATAGTCCGGTGAAGAGAAGTTGAAGGCATTGACCAGAGCACCGTTAAAATCTGGCGGGACCTCGGAAGTGTTACCGCCTGGAAGGTTGTAAACGGGATTCAAGGGCCCCCCAAGGCCTGATCCACTGTAGAAACCTACAAATGAAAGCGAGGGAAGCAAGGCGTTGCTCGCTGCGCGGCGGCTGATCTGCCGGTTCACCAGATCAATGTTGGACTCTGCCAGTTCGGGACGGTTTTGCTGCGCGGAATTAATCAAGTCCTGAATCGGTTGGGCTGCCTGAATCGACGCGACCTCCATTTTGTCAGTCGGAATCACGGGCATGGACTCGAGCACAGGATCATCCAGGCTCTTGGTGATTGCGTTCTTCATCAAGGTCTCTTGTAGTTGAAGACTCGTGCGGGCGACTGTCAATTCCTGGTCACGCTTCGATACCTCGGCCTCCGCGCGCATGACGTCCATTGCCGGAGCGCTCTCGAGTTGCAGCTGCTTTTTGGCATTTTCAAAGGTCTGTTGCGCAAAATTGAATGACTGTTCGTTGACGCGTGTTTGCTCGTACGCGCTGACGAGATCCCAGTAGATGTTCTCAATCTGGGTAACGGTGGCTATTACCTGGTCTTTGAAAGCAATGTCAGAAATCTTCTTATTGTTCCTCGCAATACGGAGATAACGCAGGTTCGGCCCGAAGCCAAAGCCGGCAAGCAATTCCTGCTGGACCTGGAATCGGAAGGTCGAACTTAACGTCGGTGAGAGATTGAAATAAGGGCTATTGGTCGTCTGACGGGAGTTGCTCCAAGAGAAGTTGACGCTTGTACCGGTAGGAAATGCCTGCGTGAAGAGAGCGTTCACCTGGCCGGTGTTCAGTTGCAGGGATGGGACTCCATAGATCTGGCGGTTCGCAACCGGAGATGTTTGATGCTCGATTCCCCCGTTGACGTTAACGAAAGGATCAAACGAAGAAACGGTCGTTCCTGTACCCAGCGTGGATTGCACAAGACCAGATGCGCCAGCTCCCGCACCACCCGCACCGCTGGTGGTTCCACCAGCACCCGCGCCAGGAGCGCCTGTTCCAAAACCACCGACACCGCCACCCGGGGTGCCTTGTACAACGCCGGTATTTACACCTCGGAAGAACCCGCCGGCCTGTGTGCGAACAATATCGGTATTAGCAATCGGCAAATTGTATCGGGCAATGGCCAAATCGAGATTGTCTTCCAAGGCAAGGTCAATTGCGTCCTTGAGCGACAGGTACAGCTTGCCATCGCGAACCATTTGGTCGAGGCGTTGAGAGTTCGACAGAACGGGTTCTGGGACGGAATCCGGCCTATACGGACTGATCGGGTTGTGCGATTTCGGCATCTCGAAGCTGAGTTGCTGAATCGATTGCCGAGTAGATGAGGGTGCTTCAACTTGCGCAAACAATAGAACCGGGGCCGCAAGCAACATCGTGAAAATACAGCGCAATAGTCTGGCGGAACGCGAGATCGAGATCACGATGCGCTGACCTCCGCCGGAGCGAGGGAAGGATTCGACGTATCGCCGACCATCCAGCCGTCGCGCAGTTGAATGGTGCGGCTTCCAAAAGCGGCGTTCGCTTCAGAATGTGTGACCTGGACGATGGTCGTGCCTTGCTGATTGAGGTCGCGGAAAAGTTCCATAATCTCCTTGGCTTGGGTAGAGTGCAGGTTGCCGGTAGGTTCGTCGGCAAGTAGTAACGACGGTTTATGAATGACTGCTCGGGCAATTCCGACAAGTTGTTGCTGACCGCCGGAGAGTTGGCTCGGGTATAAATCCTTCTTGCCAACGATCTGGAAGCGGTCGAGCGTGTCTGCAACCAAGCCCTGGCGCTCTTTGCGCGGGATGTCTTTGTAGGAAAGCGGGAGGTCGATGTTTTCCTGGACCGTTAGGTCGTCCAACAGGTGATAACTCTGAAAGACCATGCCGGTGTTTTTCTTAGCCAGTTCCGCGCGCTGCTTTCGTTTCATGGCGTGAACGGCCTCGTCGCGGAACCAGTACTCGCCCTCCCAGGCGTCGTCGAGAAGTGCGAGGACGTTGAGCAGGGACGACTTCCCTGCTCCCGAGGGGCCCATGATTGTGATGAACTCTCCCTCGCGGATTTCCAGATGGATGCGGCGCAGAACCCAGGTCTGGCCGGCGGGAGTTTTGTAGCTTCTTTCTAAGTTCTTTAGTTGAATCATTGTCTCTCCGATCCTTCAAAGTCACTCATAACGCAGAGCCCACACTGGATCCACCCTCGTTGCCGACCGGGCAGGAACGTAAGCGGCGAGTACCGCTACGGCCGCCAGAAGAGCCGTTAAGAGTGCAAATACAGAAATGTCTACCTGGACTACACCGAACAAGATGCTGGAAAGTGCACGCGCCAACAGGCCAGCCAGACAAAGGCCGATTCCCAGGCCCAGAGCAGCCATCTTGAGGGCAGAGGAGATCACCATCCGCAGGACGTCGCTGCGCTGCGCTCCCAAAGCCATACGAACTCCGATTTCGTGAGTGCGTCGGCTTACGGCATAGGCCATAACAGCAAAGATTCCTGCCGCGGCGAGCGTAAGCGCGACGGCCGCAAACACCATCATCATGCGAGCCGAAGACTCTATGCCGCTCATATTGTCAGCGATGCCCTGCTCAAGCGTGCGGACATCGTATGCCGGGACTGTGGGATCGGCGTTTCTGATCAGATCGGTGACTGCGGTAGCAGCGGCATGCGGATTTGCGCTGGTCCGCAAGACGAAAGAGGAGGACCGCGGCGGCGCTTGGGTCAGCGGAATGTACGAAGTCGGATTTCGAGTGTTATCGAGAGCATTCGATCGAATGTTACCAACGACCCCTACAACCAGGCGTTCGGGTTCGCGGCTGTCATGAGGCCCGAGTTTCAGGTGTTTCCCGATTGGATCCTGACCCAGCCAATTGCGGCGCGCCAAGCCCTCGCTGATCACTACAACGGGGTGAGAAGTACTGGTGTCGTCTGCGGTTATCAGTCTTCCTTTTATCAAGGGAATTCTTAGGGTCGAGAAGAAGTCCGGGCTGACAACTTGAGAAATTGTCGAAGGCATTTCACCGGGAGCGACTGGTGGAGCACCTTCGGCGCGGTATTCGGTCCAGTTCCAGTTCCAACTGGATGGAACGCTGGTGACACATGCTGCAGACTGCACCGACGGCAGGTTTTGCAGTCCTCGGACAACGCGGTCGTAATATCCGAGAATCTGATTATTGTTCTGATACTTCAGCTCAGGTAGAGCGATGCTGAAAGTAAGTACACGGGTGCGATCGAATCCCATCTCGACGTTCGCGAGATGGCGAAAACCTTTGACCATCAGTCCGGCACCAACCAGCAACACCAGAGCCAGAGCCATTTCGGAGGTGACCAGCAAGGCGCGCAGCCGGCCAGCGGCTGCGCCGGAGCTGGTTCCACGCGCGTTTTCTTTCAGCGTTTCGCCGACTTCAGCGCGAGAAAACTGCAAGGCTGGCGCGAGGCCGGACAGCACGCCGCTCAACAAGGCCATTACGATGGTGAATCCCAAAACGCGGATGTCAATGTCAATGTGCCGGAGCCCGGGCACATGCTGCACGATGAACGGAGGAAGGTCGGCCCTGAGTATTGACATGCCCACACTCGAGAGCACGATTCCTACACCTGCTCCGGCTGTCGCCATCAGGATGCTCTCCACCAACAATTGCCGGACAACTTGCCAGCGGCTCGCACCGAGGCTCAGACGCACCGCTATTTCTCTTTGCCGGCCCGTCACGCGAGCCAACTGAAGGTTGGCAACGTTGACGCTTGCCAACGTGAGAACGAAGACAGCAGCCCCCATCAATACCGAAACGAACTGGCGAGTTCCGAAGGTGGCGTCTTCGACCAGGCTGACTACTCGAACACCGTGGCCTTCATTCGTTGCTGGAAATTGCCCGGCCAATCGACGCGCAAGCGCCTGCAGATCGGCGCCTGCGTTCACAATCGAGATGTTTTTCTTCAACCTTCCGATCACCACGAGGGAGTGACTGGAACGATCGACACTTTCATTGGAGCTCACGTCCAGAGGCGTCCAGAGTTCGGCACCGGCGGGAAAATCCGCGCCGTCGCTTGCCACGCCGACCACCGTGAAGTGCTGTCCGTTCAGCAGCACGCTCTTGCCAACAATGGCGGAATCGCTTCCCAGGTTTTTCCGCCAGAATCCCTGGCTGATCACGACGACAGGTGCGAGGCCCTGCTGAAAATCCACTGTGCCAAGATTTCTGCCGAGAGATGGTGGAACATCGAGAAGCGAGAAAAACTCCGGCGTCACTCGATAGCCTTCAGCCCGCTCTGCGATGCCTTCGCCAGTCAGGTTTGCGTCCCATCCCTGAACAGCTGCCAGATGTTCAAACGAGGTACTCTGAAGGTTCCAATCACGGAAGTTCGCCGGCGCAACTTTGACGCTGTTTGCATCTTCTTTCGGAACCGTTTCCCAGATCGCGACCACGCGGCTCAATTCGGGAAAGCCGAATGGGTGCAACAAGAGTGCGTTAACATTGCTGAAGATTGCAGTATTTGCGCCGATTCCGAGGGCTAGCGTGATCACTGCGACGATCGAAAATCCAAGACTGTTTCGCAACTGCCGCAATCCGAAGAAGGCATCCCGCAATAGTCCGGTCATTTCTCCTCCTCACTCATATCGCAGCGCCACCATCGGATCGACTCGGGCGGCCCGTAATGCCGGCAGATAAGCTGCTAGCAGTCCGATTGTTGCTACCGCGCCACACACGAGCACCATGACTAATGGGTCTCGCGCATTGGTGCCGTAGAGCATGCTCTGCAGAACCGACGCCGACGCCAGAGCTGAGACGGTTCCGATTGCGATGCCGGTGCCCAGCAGGATGGCAGCGTCGCGCAGTACCATTCCGAGAACAGAGCTACGTTGCGCACCGAGCGCCATGCGAACACCGATTTCGCGTGTTCGTCGCGAGACGGAGTACATCATGACTCCATACAAGCCCACAATGGTCAGGGTGATGGCCAAACCGGCGAACGTGCTCATCAATACCGTGGCAAAGCGCGGCCCCGAGAGTTGAAGAAACATCAATTCGTCCATGGTTCGCACCCGAGTCACGGGAATGTCCTTATCTATGCCGGAAACAATTTGTTGAACACTGCTGGCGAGGCTGGTGGGATCAAGAGAAGTGCGCACCACCGTGTAAACACAGCACCATGTGTTCAGCTGATCGGCAGCTAGGTACATCACTGGACGTATCTCACGTTGCGTCATGCCCAGTCGCATATTCCCCACGACGCCGATAACTTCGCGCCAAGGCGGACCCTCTGCTTTTCCGGTGCCCGCGCCAGGCTTTAGTTTCTTTCCAATCACATTTTCGCCCTTGAAGAACTTGTCGGCGAATGCCTGGTTCACGATCATGACCGGCTGCGAACTGACATTATCTCTGTCAGTAAAATCCCGGCCCGCGAGCAGCGGTATCTGCATGGTGCTGAAGTATTGAGATGTGACAGGTGAGACGTCGGCACCCGGCTGCTGACTCTCCGGCACCGGATGCTCGGGATCTTCGAAGGTGACGACAGCCGCGTTAGCCGTCATTGGCATGATCATGTTGCCTGCGGCCCACTGCACTCCCGGAAGAGCCCGCAGTTTCTCGAAATATTCCCGGTAGAACTGCGGACGCGTGTCTTTGTAGCGAGTATCAGGTGTTTCGAAAAACAAGGTGGTCAGGTGATCTGGATTGAAACCGCGCTCCGTGTGAAGGAGGTGATTGAAACTCGACGCAAGCAAACCCGCAGCAGCGAAGAGCACCAAGCCTAATGCGACCTGTCCGACAACCAAGGAGGAACGCAGCCAGTCGTGCCCAAAGATCTCGCTTCGCCCTCCCTCCTTCAAGGTCGAAACCAAATCGGTCCGAGCCCCGGCAAACGCGGGGATAACACCGAATAGGATCGAAGCCGCCAATGAGAGGGCAATAGCGAAGGCAAGTACGCGCAAATCGACACCTGCGTCTCCCGCCCGTGGAACGTTGTCACCGACTAAGGAGAGAATCGCCGGCGTACAAGCAAATGCCAACAAGCAGCCAGCCGCCCCACCCACACTGCCGAGGACCAGGCTCTCTGCCAGTAGTTGACGGATAATCCTTCGTTTACCGGCACCCAAAGCGGAGCGCAGCGCCATCTCACGTTGCCGTTCACGTACGCGAGCCAGGAGCAGATTCGCGATGTTGCCGCACGCAATCAGAAGCACGAACACCACAGCTCCCAACACGACTAGTAACGTGGTTCGACTTTGGCCCAGCAAAGCATTGACTTCAGGGATGACGCGCGCCGAATCGTGTCTCCAGTTCGTGTTCGGATACGCTCGAGCCAAATTGACAGCGATGCCCCGCAGATCCTGATCCGCGTCCGCCACCCTCACTCCCGGCTTCAGCCGCCCAAAAACGTTCAGGAAATGTGATCCCCGGTTCTTGACATTTGAATGCGCGTCGGTCGGATCGTCGTCGAGAGCAAGTGTGGTCCAAATGCCGTTCGTCGGCCGGTTTACGGGAAAGCGAAACGAAGGCGGCATCACACCGATAACAGTAAAAAGGTCGCCACTGAAGCGGACACCACGTCCAACTACGCTCTTGTCCGATCCGAATTGGGTCACCCACAGAGCGTGGCTGATCAGTGCGACGCGAGTTCCAGTTTTTTCTTCGTCGGATGTAAAGCCGCGGCCAAGTTCGGGGGTGACTCCGAGCGCTGGCAAGAGGTCCCAGGAAACAACCTCTCCCTCCACCTGAACCGGACGGTCCCCGCCGGTAAGCGTGAACTGGTTGTCGTTATAAGAAACCAGATTCGATAGAGTGTGATTCTGCGAGCGCCAGTCGAAGAAGTCCGGATAGCAGACGGCACTGGGCTGCGGATTGTGCGTGTTAATGGACTCTACCTCGATCAACCGATCTGGCTGGTAGTAGGGTAGCGGCCGCAGCATGACCGCATCCACGACGCTGAACACTGCGGTGTTCGCGCCAACTCCCAGAGCGAGTGTAATTACGGCCACCGCTGCGAATCCGGGGTTCTTTCTCAGCTGCCGAAGTGCGTATTGGAAATCCTGTATCAGATTCGAGAACACATTTTTCTCCGTTACTCGTAGCGCAAGGCCGTTATTGGCTGCACCTCAACCGCGCGTCGGGCGGGCACGAACGCGGCGAGAAGAGCCATAACTGCGATTGAGATCACGACAAACAGCAAAGTTGCGGGATCTCGGTAGGACACTCCATAAAGCTGATTTCGGACAAAACTGCCAAGGGCAATCGAGAGCGGAATAGCCACGGCCACGCTGGAAGCAGTCATGATCAACACTTCCGAGAGAACCATTTTCAGAACCGTGCCGCGCGTGGCGCCCAAAGCCATGCGGACGCCAATCTCGCGCGTACGCTGAGCAATGGAATAGGCCAGCACGCCATAGAGTCCGATGGCAGCGATGAAAGCTGCTACGACCCCGAATCCGGCCGCGAGGAACGAGAGCATGCGCTCGGACGTCAGAGTGGTATCGATTTCCGAGTTCATGGATTGCATGGAATCAATGACAAGTTTGGAATCGATCTGGGCTACGGCGCTGCGAACCGAGGTTCCAGCATCATCTGGCGCCTGCGTGGTTCGGACGTAAACGGCAACTGCGTTTGGTTCTGAATCCTGAAAAATCGCGCTATAGAAAATGGGAACAGGGGGCGCGTGCAAGTTCGTGTGCTTTGCATCTTTCACAACACCAACAATGGTGAGCGGCTTGTCCTTGGACCTTCCGACCGCAAATGTCCGGCCAATCGCCCGGTCTGGACTGCCAAAGAACTTTCGAACGAAACTCTCGTTGATCACTACGACTTTGAGCGAATCGGGAGTATCACCATCGCTGAAAACCCGACCTGCAATAAGTGGAAGACGCAAGGTGGAAAAATAGTCTGGCGTGACATGCTCCCACTCGAAGCTCATTCGCTCGCCTTCCTGCGACTGATACCCGGGCACTTCGATTGAGAAGGTATTGTTGTCGTTCGCGAGAACAGGATCGTCTGTCATTCCCACAGACAGAACGCCGGGCTGCGCTCGCAGCGTGTCGAGCAACCGTTTGTAGAGTGCGGAAACCGTGGTCGGTTGATAGCCGACGAGCCGAGGGTCGAGTTGGAACGTAAGGATGTGATCGGTTACAAAACCTACGTCTACCGACTTCAGGTTGGCGAGCGTGCGACTGAATAAACCCGCTCCAACAAGCAAGACGAGGCTGAGTCCGACCTGCACTCCGACAGTGAGCCGACGGAATCGGGCGTGGGAGATCGCTCCTGTTCCCGTCTGTTGTTTCAGAGCCTCGGTCACCCTTGGGCGATAGAACTGAAGAATCGGAGCCAGGCTGAAGAGCACACTGGCACCAACGGAAATGAGGAAGCAGAAGACAATTACGTTGCGATCCGGAGAAGCCGATAGCGATCTTTCCCCGGACTGCATGATGTGAAGAAGACCTTTGGCCAGCAGGGGCGAGAGTGCCAGTCCCACAGCGCCTCCCGCTAGTCCCAAACCGAGGCCCTCGGCCAGTAATTGCCCGATGACTCTTCCTCGGGTCGCGCCTAATGAATAGCGCACCGACATCTCGCGATTTCGGGCCGATGCGCGTACCAGCAAAAGGCTGCCGACATTCGCAGCTGCCATCAGCGTGAGCAGGCCAACCATGCCCATCAAAATGAGGAGCGGGACACGCATTTGTTCTCGTAAAGAGGAAAGTCCTTTCGAGGCATCGAGAAGTGTAAGGTAGCTCTTGGCCACGAACTGCTCGCGAAAGCGTTGGCTACGGTTCGGAAGACTCTGCAGTTCCATAGCGCGCAGCGACTTCCAGAGGGAAGTGATTCCGGCTTCTGCCTGCTCTTTGGAAATTCCGGGCTTCAGGCGCGCAATGATGCTCATCCATTTCGATCGGCGTTCTTCCAGTTCGTCCCATTGCGGCGTGATCTGCGCCTTCATGGTGATAGGAACGAACATATCTGTGAGTTGGCTGGCGATGACGCTGTTAAATCCAGGCTGGGCGACACCGATGATGGTGTAAGGATTTCCGTTAATGATAAGGCTTTGATTGATGACGGAAGCATCGGAGGCGAAATGCTGGGTCCAGTACAAATAGCTGAGCACTACCAGCGGCGAGGCTCCACGTGTAGCGGAATCCTGAGGGATAAAGAGCCGGCCAAGGGCGGGGTGCACGCCGAGCACCGAGAAATAGTTTCCGCTGACCATTTCACTGCGAGCCAGGCTGGGAGTGTTGTGCCACTGCACTCCGACTTGCGCCGGGTAGACGGCCAGCATTCCATCGAAAACTGAGTTCTGGTCGCGAAGGTCACGGTACATCGGATAAGAGAACTGGATGTTATCGCCGCCGCCCCAGGAATCTGTGTGGCCGGTATCGGATCCGACAAACTTGAGCATAACGAGACGATCTGGATCGGCGACTGGCAAGTGCTTAAGCAGAACCTGATGGAACAGTGAAAAGATCGCGGCGTTCGCGCCGATGCCAACGGCGAGGGTCAGCACTGCGACAGCTGTAAAGCCAGGATATTTTCGCAACTGGCGAGTTGCGTAGCGAAGATTCTGTAACAAGGTGTCCATAGGTTTTACTCGTAACGCAAAGCGATGTTGGGATCGAGTCGCGCAGCCCGACGCGCCGGCAGCATGATGGCCACCGCGCTGACGAGCATCACCAGAATTCCAACGATGCCGTAGGTGTAGGGATCCGCAATCTTCACACCGTACAGAAAGCTTGTGATCCAGCGACCAGCGAACAAGGCGGCGGCCCATCCGCAGAAAAGGCCGGCGACTACCATCCACAGACCTTGGCGCACTATCAAAGCGAAAACATTGCCTCGAGTTGCCCCGAGTGCGAGCCGAATTCCCATCTCGTGAATTCTCTGACCGACAATGTAGGCCAGGACGGCATATATGCCCGCAGCGGAAAGCAGAACTGCAATCCACGCGAACGATGAAGTGATCTCGAGCGTAAGACGCTGTGTTCGCATGTCATCCTGCACGGCCTGATGGAACGGGACCAGATCGTCAATCGCGAAGTCAGGCGCCTCACTCTTCGCGATGGAGCGAATGCCAGCGCCGATATCTCCAGCAGCAGAGAGAGTTCGAACCGCAAACCCGTCAGAAAAGCCAATCATGTATTGTGAGAACTGTGCGTTCTGCGGCAGTTGGAGGTAAGAAAGGGCGAGTTCGGGCTCCACAGGCTCGCCAATGGAATTGTTCTGAACCACATTTCCAGAAACGCCTACGATAGTGATCGGCTGCAGAATGCCGGTAGGTTTCTCCAAAATGATTTGCTGCCCGATGGGATTCACGCTAGGGAGATATCTCTGGACGAGCGACTGGTTGACAATCCCAACCAACTGCGTGCTCGCCGTATCACTGTCTGAGAGATCACGGCCTGCCATGATCGGAATGCGGAGTGCTCTCAGATAACCGGGGCTTATCGCAGTGATCCGAGTGAACGGAGACGGCTTCTCCTCGCCTGAGAGCAGGCCAGGAACTGCAAAGCCCGAGCCGCTCGACATCTGGAAGTTGGAAATCGGCAGCGAGGTCACCATTCCCGCAGCCTCGACATTCGGGAGTTGCTGCAATCGGTCCAACACGCGATGGTATGCAGCGACTTTTACCTGCATTGGCAGACGGTTTCCGCCCTGCGCCCACAGGAGAAAAGTCGTGACGTTGTTCGAGTCAAAGCCCAACGGAACGTTTTCAAGTGAGCGCAGTGTTCTCAAGAACAGCCCTGCAGCCACCAGCAAGACTGTGCTAAGCGCAACTTCGGCTGCGACAAGTGAACTAGCAAGGCGGCGTTGACGGCTCATCCGGCCGCCAGAACTGGGCTGCACAAGCAAGCCTGGTCGATTTCTCAGAACGTGCCACGAAGGTGCGATCGCCGCACACACTCCGCACAACGTCGTTATCAGCAAACATCCGGCCAACGTCCACGGATCGAATTGCAGAGAATCAAACCTAGGCTGTCGCGGGAATAGATAGCGGGCTAAACTCACAAACCCGGAGGCAACCAGCCATCCGACCACAGCTCCGGCAAAAGAGAGAACCAAGCTCTCGACAACCATCAGCCGCACGATCCGAGCCCGCGATGCGCCCAAAGCGCTGCGCATGGCGATTTCGCCTTCCCGTGCTGTCGCACGTGAGATCTGCAGATTGGCGGTGTTGACAATCGCAATCAATAACAGCACCAGACAAGCGCCCAGCAATGCCAACAGGCCGGGCTTCGACTCTCCCGTGACGGTCTGCTGATACAGGTGAGTTTTGAAGTGAACCGCAGGTGCAGAAGCAGAACTTGGCTTCCTGTTCCGAGCTAGCGCCTCTCCTTCGGCACGGGCCTGATCCAGAGTGACTCCCGGCTTCAGCCGACCCAAGACTTGGAAACCGTCCATGCCTTGTCTGGTCTTGTGGTCCGCCGTGAGTTGCAAGGCGGTCCAGACGCTCGTCCCGTAAGTAACTGGGAATTGAAATCGTGGCGGCATGACACCGACGACGGTATACAGCTGCCCGTTGACCTTGAGCTTGCTGCCGAGAACTTCCCGACTCGCGTGCATGGAGTTCTGCCAGAACTCATGGCTGACCATCGCCGCTCCGGCACCCAGTGCATCGTCCCCCTCGCGGAACGGACGGCCCATCGCGGGCGAGATTCCCATAGTTTGGAAGAAGTTCGTGCTGACCTCAGGCGCCATCAGCATCTGTGTCCCCTGATCGGTCTCGACCGGAACCGGGAGGCTGTTGAATGCCGCGAGTTGCTCAAACTGATGCAGCCCGCGCCGCATGTCGTCGAAATCTGCTATGGGGACAATGCACCAATCCTCATCCTCGTTGAGGCACACCATGGCCAACCGCTCCGGCTGGCGATAGTCAAGCGGACGAATCAAAACCGATTGCACGATCGCCAGCATGCCGGTCGTCGCACCGATGCCCAACGCGAGCACTACGATCGCGCTCAGCGCAAAGGCCGGGGACTTCCGCATCTGGTGCAGAGCGTAACGAACGTCCTGGAGTAAGCCTGTCATTCCGTTTGTGCTTTCAGTTCACTCATAGCGAAGGGCAATTATGGGATCGACTCGTGCTGCGCGGCGTGCCGGAAGATATCCGGCGAGCAGAGCAACTGCGACCATGGTCAGAATCGCCAGAACGATGCTCGTGGCGTCATACGGCTTCAGACCAACGAGAAGGCTGACGACGTAGCGAGTCATGGCAGGAAGCAATGCGAGCCCAATTACCAGGCCTGCCACCACCAGCAAGAATGTTTCGCGGAGAACGAGCCAGACGACATGTTGCCGGTGCGCGCCAAGGGCGAGACGCACTCCGAACTCATTGGTACGCCGGCTGACTCCGTACGACATCAGGCCGTAAATCCCGACACAAACGAGCACGAGTGCCAGCAGACCGAAGAATGTGCATAGTTGCGCAACCACGCGGTGATTCAGCACAGAATCGTCCACCACCTCTGCGAGCGTGGTGAAATCCCCAACCGGCAGATTGGGATCAATGTCAGCGGCAATCTGCGTAATGGCGCGCGAAAGTGCGGCCTTGTCTCCCGAATAACGAGTCACAAAGTAATAGCGATAGCCAATATGTTGGGAGTGTGGGAAAAAAGCGGCGGGCCGCGGCTTCTCTTGCAGATCCATGTACTTGGCGTCTTTCATTACGCCCACAACCTTGAGATCCTGCCATTCCGGATCGCGAGGGCCTCCGCTGCCCAGGGTAAAGCTCCGGCCCAACGGAGACTCGCCAGGAAAGTAAATTCGCGCCATGGTTTCGTTAATGACTGCAACCCGCTTTGACGAGGACGAGTCTTCAGGCACAAATCCGCGGCCCAGCATGAGGCGCAATCCCATGGCATCGAAATAGCGGGCGCCGACTACGTTGAAATCGACCTCGGGCTCATGTCCGTTCATGGGTCGGCCCGGTACCGATACGTTACCTGTCCAACCGCCCTCGTTGAACACCGTGAAGGCGAAGCTCGCTCCGTGCACTCCCGGCAAAGCGTTCACACGGTCTTCCAGGCGCAGCATCATCGACTCAAGGCGAGCATCTTCCTTGTAGTCGGCACCAATCGGATCCACGGAGTTGAGGAGGACATTCTGCTTATCGAATCCGGTATCGATGTTGGTGAGATTCACAAGGCTCCGCAGGAACAGACCTGCGCCGATGAGAAGAGCAAGAGAGAGGGCGACTTGACCGACGATCAGGCCGCGCGCTAACAGGCTGGTGGACCGACCCGATGTAGTTCCTCGGCCTTCTTTAAGTGAGGGAACCAGTTCAACACGAATTGTATAAAACGCGGGCGCGGCGCCGAATAACAGGACCGTCAAGCCGGCGATTAGTGCGGTGAAAGCAAGCACCTGAGGATCGAGCGAGACATGAAGCGGTATCGTTTCTTGTCCGGTCGAAACCATGCGCAGGAGAAGATGCATGGCCCACCATGCGGCCCATGCGCCGAGAGTAGTGCCCGCCAAGGCGAGCAATGCGCTCTCGATCAGCAACTGGCGTGCTAAGCGCCACCGCGCGGCGCCCATCGACATGCGAACGGCGATTTCGCGTTGGCGAGCGGTGGCGCGAGCGAGCAAAAGATTTGCGACATTGGCGCACGCCACGAGGAGCACCAAGCAGACAACCGCCATCAAAATCTTCAGCGGAGAGGAGAAATCACGCCTTAGCTGTGACAGTCCGGTGGCAGCGGGGGTGAGCACAATCTGCGCGTGGTTGATGTCATCCGATTGCTTCTGACTGGGCTGCTGCCCTACGTACTCGTGAAGAATCTGCTTGAAGAGGAGGTTGGTATTCGCACTTGCCTGCTCAACACTAACGCCCTCACGTCGGCGCGCCAGAACGTAGAGGGATTGAAACATCTTATTTTCGAGCCCATTCCAACCAGGCGATATCTCTTTCTCCATCGAGAGCGGAATCCACAGATCTGGCGACTGGCCCACGATGACACCGAAAAATTCGGGAGGCGTCACACCAATCACTGTGTAAACCGTGTTACCGAATGTGACGTTCTTTCCGATGATGCCGGTTGTTTTGCCGAAGCGCCGTTGCCACCACGAGTAACTGGCAACCGCGATTGGATGTCCGCCGGGAGTTACGTCATCCGTATCGGTCAGAGTTCGTCCCAGGATCGGCTTTACTCCCAACGCATTGAAGTAGCTGCCCGACACCAGTTCGACATTGATTTTCTCCAGCTGAGTTCCGTCAGCCACGCGTCCGTGAGTGCCAAACAGAAGGCTGCTCACAGCGGCGACATTTGAATACACCTGGTTCTTCTGTCGAAATTCCCGAAAGAAGGGGTAGGAGAAAAGCTGCCAGCTGCGATTGGGTAGGTCATCGATGCTGCCGGCCCAGTTCCCTTTTCCGAAGAGAACCAACTGCTGCGGTTCCTTGACCGGCAGGCTGCGTAACAGAACGGCGTTCAGCAGGCTGAATATTGCGGTGTTTGCACCGATCCCCAAGGCGAGAATGATGACCGCGACTGCACTGAAGCCGGGACTCTTGCGCAACTGCCGCAGGCCGAAACGGATGTCTTGAAGAAATCCCGTCATCTCTTCACCTCGTCACTCATAACGCAGCGCTTCCATGGGATCGACCCGAGCCGCTCTGCGCGCCGGAAAATAGCTCGCGAGCAGCGCGAAAGCCGACAGCGTGATCGCGACAACAAGGAGCGTGCTGGCGTCCCAAGAGGTGACACCGAATAACAAGCCTCGTATGAGCGTGGCCGCTCCGACTGCGGAGAGCAGGCCCAACATAATCCCGACGCCGATGAGCCACGCAGCCTCACGCATGATGAGTTGATAGACAGCCCCACGCTGTGCCCCCAGAGCCATACGCACACCGATTTCGCGAGTTCTGCGTCCTACGGAATATGCGATTACTCCGTAGAGACCCACCACTCCAAGCAACAGCGCAACGCAAGCGAATCCGCCGACCAGCCAAGCAGACGAACGATGCAAATATGCCGTTGGAGACTGGTTGATCTTTGTCGCCATCGTCATCTGGTTCATGGTTCCGATTCCAGGGTCTACCTGGCGCACCGCATTCACGATCGGCTGCAGCAATGCAGCTTCCGACTGCGAGGTACGGACTACAAGGTTGAAATACGTGTCCGTACTCTGTGCGAATGGGTAATAGACGGCGGGCCAAATCTCCGCGTCGAGCGATCCGTCGCGAACGTCTTGTACGACCCCAACCACTTCACTGAGTGATTTGGGGGACAACTCGGTATCGCCGATCTTCCTGCCGATGGGGTCCTCGCCCGGAAAATATTTCTTGGCGAGGGTCTGATTGATGATGATGACGCGCGGTTTGGAGGCATCATCAAATTCGGTGAAGAATCGTCCTTCAGCGAGACTCGCCTTGATGGTTGAAAAGAACTCGGGGCTCACGTCGCGCTGGTTCACTTCATTGTGCTCGCCGCTGAAAGGATGTCCCTGGATTCTTATCCACGTTGTATTGCCGTTGAAGCTCACCGGCAGCACGTTGGAGATCGCGGATGATTGAACGCCGGGCAGGGTGTCGATCTGGGCAAGGAGCTTCTTTCCAACTATCGCTTGTTGCTCGTCCTTCTCGTACACCGTTGGGGACAACGCCACCGCCATCGTCGCCAAGTGGTCGGGCTGGAATCCCACGTCGACGTGCAGGAGGCGATAGAGACTCTTTCCGAGGAGACCAGCGCATGCGAGAAGCACAACCGCAATCGCCAACTCAACCACGACGAGATTGGCGCCGAAACGACGCCAAACCGTACCCGCTGAAGTGCGGCCACCTTCGGCGAGACCGTTACGGATTTCCTGCAACGGCAGGCGGAAGATCGGAGTCAGCGAGAAGAGGATCGTCGCTAGAATAGCAATCGCTGCGGCGAATCCCACTACGTGGAGGTTCAGTCCAAGTCCAGCGAGGTATGGCATGTTCGCCATCATGTCCTTGGAGACGAGCCCAACTAAGGTCTGTATGAAGGCGCGCGCGAGGACGATTCCCAGCAGTGCGCTGACGCCGGCCAGCGCGAGCCCCTCCGTGGAAAATTGACGAATCAAGCGTAAGCGCGAAGCACCAAGAGCACCTCGAACCGCGATCTCCCGTTTTCGGCTCTCCGAGCGAACCAGTAGAAGGCTGGATACGTTCACGGAGGCGATCAGAAGCAGCAGTCCGGCTCCGCCCAATAGCGCGAGCAAGATGGGGCGAACATCCTTAACAAAGACTTCCGAAAGCGGAGCAACGGCCGCTCCTTGCCCGCGATTGTCATTGGGATATTGAATCTCCAACTGGCGAGCGATAGCCTGCATGTTCGCGCGAGCCATCTCGACTGAGACGCCGTCTTTCAGGCGGCCAATGCCGTACATGCTATGGCAGCTGCGCCGTTTCAAGCACGGGTTGTCCTGGCGAAGAGTGGTCCAGAATTCCGCGCCGCCCTCAGCCGCAAACTGGAAAGCCTGGGGCAACACCCCGATGATCGTGTATGGAACGCCGCTGAGATTAACAACCGTGCCGACGATGTCCTTTTGCCCAGCAAAGCGTTTTTGCCATGTTGCATAACTCAGAATGACCGTTTGCGGAGCTTCGAGCTGGTCTTCTGCTGCGTGGAAGTCGCGACCGATGGTGGGAGTAACTCCAAGCGTCTGAAAGAAGCCGGCGGTTACGCGGACAGCGTCAACAGGCTCGGTACCGCCGTCCGTCCGAAACAAATATCCCTCGGTGTTATACGCATCGAAGGAACTGAAGACCTGGTTGAGTCTTTTCCAATCTGCAAAATCCGGATACGAGAGGTTTGCCCGCGCAAACATTGCGGCTTTTTCAGTGACGTCCACGAGTCTCGACGGATCCTTGTAGGGCAGAGGCCTTATCAGGGCGGCATCTACAAATCCGAAGATCGCGGTACTGGCGCCAATTCCCAGCGTGAGGATCAGAATGGCTGTGACCGCAAAACCGGGGCTCTTGCGCAGTTGCCGCAGCGCGTAGCGAACGTCCTGTAGAAGATTTTCCATTTCGTTTCCTCGTCACTCGTACCTGAGAGCCACCATCGGATCGACTTTCGCCGCGCGACGTGCGGGGATGTAGCAGGCTAACAACGCCGCGGCGCTGAGAAGCAAAACAACTCCAGCAAACGTAAATGGATCTGCCGCGGTGATGCCGAAGAGCATGGAGCTCATTGCACGCGTGAGTACCAGCGAGCCAGCGAGACCGATCAGCAGACCAATCGCGATCGTGCGCATGCCCTGACCTAGAATCATTGCCAGAACAGTGCGGGGACTCGCGCCAAGCGCTACTCGTACGCCAATCTCACGCGTGCGGCGGCTAACGGAGTAGGCCATCACGCCGAAAACACCGCCTGTTGCGAGCAGGAGTGCGATGATTCCAAAGAACGTAATCAGAATCAGGTTGAACTTGCGTGATCCGAGCGAGGCCGAGTAAACCTGCGAGAAAGTTCGGAACTTCGCCGGAATTTCGGGATTTAGATCTTGCAAGGCTCCGCGCGCCGCCGACGTCACCAACTGAGTGGGGGCGTCGCTCAACATTGTCAGAGTGATTGCTGGCCGCGGACGCTGAAACACGTTCACGTAAACCGTCGGACGAGGGGGCACTTCAAGTCCATAGTCATGAACGTCGCCGACAACGCCAACGATGGTCAAAAGGTGAATGTCACCATCCATGTTTCCGAACTGAATGGTGTGGCCGATTGGGTCCTGGCCGGGCCAGCGCTGCTTCGCGAGTGATTCGCTGATCACGGCGACGTGTGAAGAATCAGGCGTATCGCGCCCATCAAACAGGCGACCTCGAACAAGTGGAATGCCAACACTTTGGAAATAACCGTCCGTCGCCACACCGAAATCGGCGGTGCCGAGCCGTTCCTTTTGCTGAAAGAAATTCTCGAACCAACGTCCGAGAACCTCGTCACTGGCGGGCATCTTCGGAAGTTCATCCTGGGTCATGAGCAGGAACATTCCGTCGGGCAGGCCGCCATCCATCGGCAGCTGACTGATCGCGCCGACCTTGCGGACACCGGGAATCTGTTTGAGCCGGTCGATGAGGTTTGAGAAGAAAGCGGCTTGATTGGCTTTTGCCTTGGTGTCAGCCACCCAAGGTAGGGAAACGTCCATAGTGACGACTTTGTCGGTGCGAAATCCGGGGTCAACCTCAAGCACCTTCTTGAGGCTGCGCCCGAGCAGTCCCGCGCCGACAACCAGTACAAGCGTGATGGCGAACTGGGCGGCGACAATTCCCTGACCAACGCGGCGACTACTTTGGGAACCGGCTTGCGCACGCCCGCCTTCGGCCAGGCTCTCTCGGACATCACCAGAAGTTGCACGAATCGCGGTGAATACTCCGAGTCCTACCGCAACGGCGGTCGAGAGCAACACCGCAAAACCAAGGATGGGGAGGTTGATGGCCACGCTGTCGAGCCGCGGAAGATTGTCCGGCGCCAAGGCGATCAGCCCTTGGACTCCGAAGAACGCTCCGAGAATGCCTAATCCACCGGCGATCAGAGAAAGGACGAACGCTTCTGTAAGGAATTGTCGAATCAGCCGGCCGCGCTCAGCGCCGAGCGCGCTGCGAATGGCGAGTTCGCGCTCGCGTACTGAAGCTTGCGCGAGCAGCAGATTTGCGACGTTGGCGCAGGCGACGAGAAGAAGAAATCCTACCGCTCCAAGCAACACAAGAAGGGCTGTGCGGACTTCGCCTGTCATCGACTCTTGCAGCGGCACGACCGCCGCGTCCGCAAGGAGGTAGTCGTTTTGCTCGCTGGAGCCGTCGTGAATGCGGCGAGCTATTGAACTAATCTCGGCATTCGCTTGCTGGACGGTCACACTGTCCCGGAGGCGCGCGACAGCGCTGTAATTGTGAGAGGTCCTGCTCGGATTTTCACCATCAGTATCCGCTGGAACCCAGAGTGCAGACTCTGAAGGAAACTCGAAAGTCTCGGGGAGTACTCCGATTACGGAGTGGATGACACTGTCGATCTTGAGGTGGAGTTGCGAGAGGTCTGTCTGACATCCGAGATTTTGCTTCCAGTATCCGTAGCTGACAAGAGCGACCGGTGCGGCTCCTTTCTTCATGTCCGCCGGTCCGAATGCGCGGCCGATTGTTGGCTGCACGCGGAATACGTTCAAAAAGTCCGCGGACACACTAGCCACCATTGAGCGCGTCGGCTGCGCAGATCCTGAGACCGAAGCAATGTTCGCGCTGTATTTGGCGATGGCCTGGAGCGTGTGATTCTGGTCTCGGAAATCGTCGAAGTTCGGATCTGCTAGGCGATTCCATGTGCCTTTCGTCGTCACTTCGAAAACTGCCATGATCCGTTTGGGGTCGCTATAGGGCAGAGGCCGAAGGAGCACGCCATAGACAACGCTGAATATCGCCGTGCTCGCGCCGATCCCTAACGCGAGAGTGATCACGGCGACCGTGGTGATGCCCAGCCTGTTGCGAAGTTGCCGCAGAGCGTACCGGACGTCATGGATTAGATTTTCCATGGAATGCCTCATTCGTTTCGAAGCGCCACAACCGGGTCAACTTTGCTTGCGCGATATGCCGGGATCAGGCAAGCGATCAGAGCGATGAGCCCCAACAACGCCCCGACAGCGACAAACGTGATTGGGTCCGATGGTTTTACCTGGTACACAAGGCTTGACACCACGCGGCCCAAGGCCAACGCTGCGAGCGTGCCGATTGCCACGCCCAGCAGCGCCGGCTTCATTCCTTCGAAAACAACCATTCGCAAAACATCGGCGAGGCGCGCACCTAGCGCGAGCCGAATTCCAATTTCCGGCACACGCTGCCTCACGCTGTACGAGAGCACGCTATAGATTCCAATTGCCGCCAGTAAAGCGGCTATTCCGGCGAAGATTCCAAGCAGGAACATGTTGAAGCGAGGTTGTGAGAGCGATTTCGAAACCAGATCGTCCATCGTGAAGACGTCCCGGACTGGGATGTTGCGATCGATATCGTGAATCGCGTTGGTGACGGCAGACACCATGCTCGCCGGTGACACGGTTGATCTCGCGACGATCGTCAAGGGGAAGGAATGGAAGTCGAGCTTACCGGGTTTCGAGAGCTGCCCGAGCGGCTCATAGAGAGCCGTCGATGGACGCTGTTGGTCTAAGCCGTCGAGTTTCACGTCGCCGACTAGGCCTACAACTTCACGCACTTGATCGGGCGAAAAAGTGAGAGTAAGCCGCTTGCCGATCGGATCTTCACCCGGCCAGAACCGCTGCGCCATCGATTGGCTAATTAAGATGCTTGCGGGGCGGCCCACAATATCCTGATCATTGAAGTCGCGTCCTTTCAGAACAGGTATATGCATCGAGTGCAGGTATCCTGGGCTTGCGAGACGCACATCCACTTCCGGCTGATCGGCCATCGCAACAACCGGTTGTCCTTCGATCTGAATCGGCTGATGGGAACCGCCGTTGTCGAGCGGAACGTCATCGATCACTCCGGCGGATTCCACTCCAGGCAGAGCCCTGATTCGTTGAAGAACCTGGTCGAAGAATTGAATCTCTTGCTGAGGCTCCGCAAACTTGGCGCGCGACACCGCCGCCGTCATCGTCAAAACGCCACGCGATTCGAATCCTGGAGCAACATTCTCCAACTGGTGCAGACTCCGAATCATCAGTCCGGCACCAATCAGCAGGACCAAGGAAAGGGAGACCTCCGCTACCACCAGAATGCTGCGGGTGCGCTGGCTTCCGGAGCTTGCGTCGGTTCGCCCCAATCCTTGTTTCAGAGCCTGGTTGACGTCAGATTTCGCGAGGCGGAAGGCTGGAAGCACTCCGGCGACAATCCCGGTCAGCAGGGAGATGCAGGCCGTGAAGAGCAGAACTCGAAGATCTAATTCGATCGTGATTGCACCGGGAAGTTGGTTCCCGAGATAAGCCACGATGAACCGTTCACCGAAGTAAGCAACGATCAATCCAAGTGTGCCGCCAATCAAGGCGAGCAACACCGACTCGGTTAGAATTTGCCGAAGCACACGCGCGGAACTTGCCCCGAGGGCCGAACGAATCGCGATCTCTTTTTGACGGCTGAATGTTCTTGCGAGGGCGAGGTTCGCCACGTTGGCGCAAGCGATCAAAAGCACGAACGCAACCGCACCTAGCAGCACAAGGAGCGCAGGGCGCACATCGTTTGCCAGGTCCTGCTGCAATGGAATCACGACGGCGCCCCAGCCTTTGTTATCGACCGGATAGAGTTCCTCGAGACGTCTCGAGATCGTGTTCATTTCTGCTTGTGCCTGCTGAAGTTCGACTCCCGATTTCAAACGAGCGATGACGACCGAGTGGTGTTCGCCGCGGACTGCGCGTTCCTGGTCGGTCCAGCCCATCGGAGTCCACATCTGTGCCATTTCGGGGAACCGGAACGACGGCGGCATGACGCCCGCTACCTGGAAATTCTGCCCGTCCATTGAAATGTCGTGCCCGACAATCTCCGGGTTAGAGCCGAAGTGTTCCTGCCAAAAAAGGTGGCTCAGGACAACCACGTTGGTGCGTCCGGGCTGATCTTCTTCCGGAGAGAAGACGCGCCCCAACATGGGAGGTACGCCCAGCGTCTCGAAAAAGCCTGCGCTGACCGAGATAGCGTCCACCTGTTGCGGCTGCGCGATACCAGTTAGCGTCAGGCCTCGATAGCTGTAAATCGCCATGTCGTCAAAGACATGGTTGTCTCGCTTCCAATCGATGTAGTTCGCGGCAGAAACCGAGAACTTATCCATTCCAGGAAAGCTCTTCGCCGGTGGAGTGTGCCAGATCCGCACCAGGCGGTCGGAATCCTTGAACGGAAGGGGTCGAAGTAGTACGGCATTCACCACGCTGAAGATCGCCGTATTCGCGCCGATCCCGAGCGCCAACATGAGGACGGCCAGCGCGGCGAACGTGGGTCTGGCCCGCAGCGTCCGTATTCCATAGGTGAGATCTTGCAGCAACTTATTCATGAGCACACCTTATTCGTTGCGAAGAAGCCGCAACAGACAACACTTATCCCTGCCAACGTTGGCGCTGTTTTTTTGTCCAGTCCGCAAAGCGCCAGCTGGCGCCCACGGAATCAGGCGCTCACATCTGCCAGGAGTTTCTTGAGTTCTTCCTCTGCGACGACTTTGCCGTCGAACAGATGCACTTCCCTTTGCGCATGTTTTGCGAAACGAGGATCGTGCGTCACCATGCAGATCGTCGCGCCATCGCGATGAAGGTCGGCGAGCAATTCCATGACGGCTTCACCGTTTCGTGAATCGAGATTTCCAGTAGGTTCGTCTGCCAGCAGGATCGAAGGTTTGCCTCCGAGGGCACGTGCGACGGCTACACGCTGCTGCTGACCTCCAGAGAGTTGCGAGGGGTAGTGCCGCACGCGATGAGCCATGCCGACACGCTCGAGCGCCTCCATCACGCGCGCCTTACGCTCGGGAGAAGGCATTCTCTGCCTGTAGGTCAGTGGCAGCTCTACGTTTTCGTACACGGTGAGGTCGCCAATCAGGTTGAAACTCTGGAAGATGAATCCGATTTCCTGATTGCGGATGCGGGCCCGCTCTGCAAAGTCCAGGTTCTCTACGGGTTTGTCATTCAGCAGATAGCGTCCGCCGGTCGGGGTGTCGAGGAGTCCAATGATTGAAAGCAATGTCGACTTGCCGCAGCCGGACGGGCCCGACATGGCCACGTATTCGCCGCGATTTACGGAGAGGTGAACGCCGGAGAGCGCGTGGGTTTCGATTTCATCGGTATAGAAGACCTTGGTAAGGTCGCTGATCTGAATCAGAGCTTGGCCATTGTTCATGAAGTCATCTGCCTCATTCTTGAAATTGTTTATTCCTGAAGCCGTATACGGTCCGTGTTATCCCAACGTGACATGTCCGAGAGCACGACCATGTCCCCTTCATGCAGGCCTTCGATGACCTGAATCGAATTCACCGAAGCCCGTCCTACTTTGACCGGAACGCGATTTGCATCTCGCCCGTTAGGATCAACTTTGAACAAACTGATCGTACTGTTTTCCTGCCCGAAAGCTGGCCGGCCAACATACAGAACGTTCTCCAGCCGTTCCAAGTCGATAGTGCCGTCGACGCTCAGATCCGGCCGTGCGCCTCTCGGAAGTTCTCCTGTCAGTTTGACGTCCACAGTGACCGTTCCGTTTTGTACTCCCGGATCAACCCTCATGACAGTTCCGGAAATCACCCCGTTGTGGGTATCCACTGACGCCGGTTCGCCGATCTGGACGTCGCGCGCTTGCGTCTCTGCAACCTTCAGTTCTGCCATTAAGTGGTTTGGTTGCACCACTTTCGCAAGCATCGTGCCCGGTGTGACATGCTGCCCAACATGAAGGGGCAGTTCGACCAAGACTCCTTCGATACCGGCACGCACTTTGAGAAGATCCAGTTGCTTCTGCTTTAAATCGGCGAGGACGCGCATCTGGTCGACTTTGGCCTGCAGCTCCGAGAGTTGCGCCTCGATTGATTTCTGGGTGCTTTCCAAGCGTTGGTCTTCCAGATTGTTTCTGACCGTCAGTTCGTCAGCCTTGCTCTTGGAGGCGCGATAGGCCAAACCAGAAATGACACCCAGGTCATACAAAGATTTGTCCGTTTGTGACTGCAACTGGGACTGGTTGTAATCGGCCTTCACCGTGGCGGCGCCGGCTTTCTGATTCATCAGGTCGCTTTCCAGCTTCATGCGTTGGCTCTGCAATTCCGCCTGGGCTGCCTTCCACTGAAGCTGCGCATCGACCGCAGCCTGCTCGACTTGCGAGTTGCTCATATCGAGCAAAACGGTATCGGCCTTTACCAATGATCCAGGCAACATGCGGATGCGCAATACAGTGGCTTCGCTTTCCGCGGGAATCTGCAAGACGGACTCCTGTGAGGGGACGAGCGATCCGATTCCGCGCACCTGCCGCAACATGGATCCTCGTTTTACGGTGTCGGTCCAGACGGTTCCACGTTCTACCGTCGGTGCCGCGGGCTTGAGGCGGTACACGGCTGCGGTGAGAATTGCGACGACAGCCGCAATCCCGGCGATCAGGGCAATCTGTCTCCTGCGTTTTCGCTGTTTAAATTCTGGTCTGGCGATATCCATCACAAAGGGAAATGGGCAATTGATGCGCCATTTTTGTCATAGGGCTAGAGAATTGAATAAGAAGGAGATAAACCCGCTTAGGCCGAGCGATTGAATCGCTGGAGTGTTCAGTTGGTCGTCGGACTGTTCATTTCCGGACAGTCGAAATCGGAAAAGGGGTCCCGGCTTCGGCGGCGGAGCTAAAGCTCAGACAGACGTTGATCCAACCAAGATGGCATCGATTCGAGCAAGTTCATCGGGAGAAAAGTCCAGGTTCGAGAGAGCCGCAACGTTCTGCTCAATCTGTTCGGCGCGGCTGGCGCCGATCAGTGCGCTGGTCATTCGCGAATCTCGTAGGACCCAAGAGAGTGCCAGCTGGGCCACGGACTGTCCACGAGTCCGAGCGATTTCTTTGAGTGAGCGAACTTTCGCCAAGGCATCGTCCGTGACGTCGTTCTTCTTCAGGAACGTCTCTGGTTTGCCCGCTCGCGAATCAGCCGGGATACCGCTGAGGTAGCGATCGGTCAACAGACCCTGCGCGAGCGGACAGAAAGCAATGCAGCCGATGCCCTCTTGCGCCAAAACATCAAGCAGACCCGCTTCGATCTTCCTATCGAACATGGAGTATTTGGGCTGGTGTATCAGGCAAGGAGTGCCTGAACGACGGAGCACTCCGGCGGCAGCGGTGGTTTGCAGGGAGTCGTAGCTGGAGATTCCTGCGTAAAGCGCTTTGCCCGAGCGCACCGCATACTCAAGCGCCGACATTGTTTCCTCGATGGGCGTGTGGGGATCGGGGCGGTGGGAGTAGAAAATGTCAACGTAATCCAAGTTCATGCGCCGAAGGCTCTGGTCGAGGCTCGCCAGGAGATATTTTCGAGAGCCCCAATCGCCATATGGACCCGGCCACATCTGCCAACCCGCTTTCGTACTGATGATCAACTCGTCGCGATACGCAGAAAAATCATCGTGCAAGATGCGGCCAAAGTTCTCCTCTGCTGAACCGGGTGGCGGACCGTAGTTGTTTGCAAGGTCGAAGTGAGTGATTCCGAGGTCGAATGCGCGACGGAGCATCGCCCGGCTGTTCTCGAGAGGATCGACACCACCAAAGTTATGCCAGAGACCAAGTGAGATAGCTGGCAGAAGCAGTCCGCTGTTGCCGCAACGGCGGTATTGCATGCCGTCATAGCGCGAAGAGACCGGTATGTAAGTCATCAATTTTCGTTGCTCCGTTTCCGCACGAAAACGCACCAGGAGCATTCATTCTTTTTGCCGGCTTGAATCAGTCTTAACGAAGGATCGCTTTCACAGTCACGGTTTTCGTACCGGGAAGCGGCAAGGGCACGACATTGCCAGCGATGTTCGAGCCATCTATCTGGAGAGATACATGGTTGCCGGTTCCAGCCCGCTCGACATCGATCTGATACGTCACTCCGCGAAATTTGCGTGTGACTTTGAACCCGTCCCAATTCTTCGGAATTACAGGCGCGATGAGCAATCCGTCATAGTCAGTGCGAATTCCTAGAATCCACTGGGTGATGGCGTAGTAGTTCCAGGCAGCCGTGCCAGTGAGCCAGGAATTCTTTGCCTCGCCATGAGTGGGAGCATCACGCCCAGCGATCATCTGCGCATAAACGTAAGGCTCGCAGCGATGGAGATCACTGATTTCTTCACGAGCCGAAGGATTAATGCGCGCGTAGTAGTCGAACGCCTGGTCGCCATTGCCGACGCGCGCTTCGCCGATCATAACCCACGGGTTGTTGTGACAGAAGATGCCGGCATTTTCCTTATAGCCCGGTGGGTACGAGGAGATCTCGCCGTACTCGAGGTAATACTTGGAATATGCGGGTTGCTGCAGGACGATGCCGTGCTTTGTAGCGAGGTGTTGTCGCGTGGAATTCAAGGCGCGAACGGCTACGCCATCTTCTAATCCAATTCCGGCTAGCGTGCAGAATCCCTGCGTCTCGATGAAGATCTTGCCCTCCAGGCATTCTTTGGAACCGACCTTGCGACCGAAATCATCGTAAGCACGCAGAAACCACTCCCCGTCCCAGCCGTGCTGACGGATCGTGCCTTCCATCTTCGCGACTTCCGCCAAGTACGAGGCGGCTTCCGCTTTGTGACAGATGTGACGCGCGATCTCGGCGAGTTCGCGTCCGGCCAGTACGAATAGACCGGCAATGAATACCGACTCGGCAACTTTGCCATCTTTATTTGTCGTGGTCTGGAAGGACTGTCCAGGAGAATCAGAGAAACAATTCAGGTTCAGGCAGTCGTTCCAATCCGCGCGCCCGATCAGCGGCAGTCCGTGTGGGCCGAGGCGGTCGAGCGTATAGCGGAAGCTACGTTGCAGGTGTTCGTAGAGGGGCGTCTCTGAACCGGGCTCGTTGTCATAAGGAACTGGTTCATCGAGGATCTTCCAGTCGCCGGTTTCTTTCAGGTAAGCGGCCACACCCACAATCAGCCAATGGGGGTCATCGTTGAAGCCGCCGCCCACATCGTTGTTACCTCGCTTCGTCAACGGTTGATATTGGTGATAGGCGCCACCAGTGGGTAGTTGCGTGGCAGCTAAATCGAGGATGCGCTCGCGAGCACGCTCCGGAACCATGTGGACGAACCCAAGCAAATCTTGATTCGAATCGCGGAAGCCGAGACCACGACCAATGCCAGACTCATAGAATGATGCCGAACGGGACATATTAAAGGTGGCCATGCACTGATATGCGTTCCAGATGTTCACCATGCGATTGGTGTGAGCATCAGGCGTTTTGACCTGACAAAGGCCAAGCACATCGTTCCAGTACTCGCGTAGTTTTTCGAAGGCGTCATCCGCATTCGCAGCGATCAAATAGCGCGAGAGAGTGCATTTCGCTTTCTTCTTATTTATGGTCTGCGAATCGGGAGGATCGAACTTCTGCTCGCGTGGATTTTCCTGATAACCGAGCACGAAGACGATTTGTCGAGACTGACCAGGCTGGAGTGACAGCTTGATGTGGTGTGAACCCATCGGTGCCCAGCCGTGCGCGGTGGAGTTACACGACTGGCCACTCTCAACCACTGCAGGATTGTCCCAGCCGCGATAGGGACCGAGAAAGATGTCACGCTGCGTATCGAAGCCTGCGAGTTTTTCGGAGCAAGAAAAAAACGAGAAATGGTCGCGGCGTTCGCGATATTCCGTTTTGTGGTAAATCACGCCGTCCTCGACCTCAACCTCGCCAATGCTGAAATTTCGCTGGAAGTTCGTGGAATCATCCTGAGCATCCCACAAACAAAATTCAACGGTGGAGAAGATCGAGAGTTCCGCAGTCTCTTTTCGGTTATTGGTCACGTTGAACTGCCAGACCTCAAGGTTCTCGTCGAGAGGTACAAAGTAGCGAGTGCTGGCTTCGATGCCACTGTATTCTGAGCTGATCGTCGTGTAGCCCATTCCATGGCGACACGAATAGTTTTCCAACTGCCGGCGAGTTGGTTGCCAAGAAGGAGACCAGAATTCGCCAGATGAATTGTCTCGGAGGTAGATGTATCTACCACCGAGATCGAAGGGTGCATTGTTGTATCGGTACCGAGTAAGTCGGCGCAGACGCGCGTCCCGATAAAAGGAATAGCCGCCCGCAGTGTTGGAAATAATCCCGAAATATGCCTGGCAGCCCAAATAATTGATCCACGGTAAGGGAGTATCCGGCTGTGTAACTACGTATTCCCGGTTGGCATCGTCGAAATATCCGTATTTCATAAAAAGCCTCGAGCGGAAGGGCCTGCGGATGTATGACAGGGGCTAGTATAACGATTTTCTACTAGCGTTCAACAACATTCGGGTGTACACATGTAGCGTGCAAAACTGAGGCAACGTGGCAGGTGTGCTGAGTTCACACCTTATTGTGAGGGCAATCACACTGACGCCCGGGCCAGATGAAAGCCTCACCTATGTCCGTGACAATCGGAGCCGAGCGATGAAGCATTTTGGATGTCGTTCACGCATAGTTCCCTCATTCTTGCCGATCGGGATCCTCGTCACAGTTTCATGCTTGGTGTGTGCAACCGGTGCCAAAGCAGCAGACAGTAAGAGCATCCAGATCAAAGTTGACCAGGTCGGATATCTTCCGGATAGTCCCAAGCTCGCTCTGATTACATCGCAGGCGAGTTCATTCGAAGTGAAGCGAGCATTGGATAGCAAAACAGTTTTCAAGGGCTCCTTGCGCCCGGCCATGCAGGATGCCGACACGGGTGATGCTGTTCAGACGGCGGACTTTTCGAAGCTGAAGGAAACAGGTACCTACTACATCGATGTGCCCGGCGTAGGCAAAAGCTGGACGTTCTCGATCCGGCCCGACGTTTATTCTCGGGCATACTACCTCGCAATGCGGGCCTTTTACGGACAACGGTGCGGCACAACCGTCGATTTGGGACCCGAGTTTCCGGGATATACGCATCCTGCATGTCATCTAAAAGGAGAGTTCCACGCTTCGTCCGGCAAACAGGGAGAGTGGGACAACGTCGGCGGATGGCACGATGCGGGTGATTACGGACGGTACGTCGTTAACTCGGGTATCTCTACAGGAACAGTGCTGTGGGCATGGGAAATCTTCGGTTCGAGACTGAAGAACATCAAGCTGAACATTCCCGAGAGTGGCAACGGCACTCCTGACATCTTGAACGAAGCGCGATGGAATCTGGAGTGGATGCTTAAGATGCAGGACGATGATGGGGGCGTCTGGCACAAACAAACCAGCGAACATTTTCCCGGATTCATCATGCCCGAAGAAGACACTCTCACCAGCGAAGTTATCGGAACTGGGCAAGAGCCGTACAAGAGCACTTGCGCGACTGCAGATCTGGCGGCAGTTGCCGCCATTGCGGCTCGCGTCTACTCGCCTTTCGATACGAAGTTTGCCGCCAAGAACCTCGAGGCGGCACGCAGAGGGTGGCGGTGGACCGAAAAATATTCCAATGCGACTTTCAGAAATCCTGCTGGGATCAGCACTGGCGAGTACGGAGACAATTCGTGTTCCGACGAACGGTTGTGGGCTGCGGCAGAATTGTGGCGCACAACGGGCGAGAGCCCGTACAACGATTATGTGGTCAAGCAATATCCGGATTTCCGCTCAACCCTCGACACTCCCGCTCCAGAAGGATGGAGAGAAGTTGCTGCTATGGGACTCTGGACTTATGCATTGGGTTCCACCAAAGGTGCGGACGCCTCGGTGGTGGAGGACATCAACAAGCGCACGTCGCAAGCGGCGCATGCAATCGTCGAGAGTACGGCGAAAAACCAGTACCGGGTTAGCCTCCGTGCCAAGGACTACGTTTGGGGCTCTAACGGAGTCGCGGCGAGCTATGGAATGGAACTGCTGGTAGCGAATGTGCTCACGCCCGATCCAGCTTTGAAAGAAACTGCCTTAGACAACCTGCATTACTTGCTCGGGCGAAATACGTTCTCACTTTCCTGGGTCACTCAGTTAGGAGACAATCCGTTTCGACATCCGCATCATCGGCCGAGCGGTGGAGACAAGAACGTCGAACCGTGGCCCGGACTCCTCTCCGGCGGGCCGAATGCCGGACGGCAGGATGATGTATTAAAGAAATTGCCGGCAGGATTAGCGCCAGCGAAAATCTACGCCGACGATCAGGGCTCTTATGCGAGTAACGAGATCGCGATTAACTGGCAGGCCAGTCTCGTGTTTCTAATGGCGGGAGCGCTTCCTTAATCACGCAAGATATTGCTAAATTTCGAGGGCACTAAGCCATAGATTTGGAATGAAGGTGTAGTCGGAAACGCACATACAGATCCCGCATCGCAAAGTGAGCTGGCGGCAGATCGATCAAACAGAGGCGCAACATGCATCTGCACGGAATTGATATTGCAATCATCCTTGCTTATCTGGTTCTCTCGGTACTAGTTGGCTACTGGGTATCTCATCGCGCGTCGCGCGATATTAAGGCGTACTTTCTGGGCGGCAATGTGCTGCCCTGGTATGTACTGGGCATCTCCAATGCCTCGGGGATGTTCGACATCAGCGGCACGATGCTGCTGGTCTACTGGATGTTCGTCTACGGACTCAAAAGTGTGTGGGTGCCGTGGCTCTGGCCGACATTCAATCAAGTGTTCCTGATGGTCTATCTGTCAACCTGGTTGCGACGATCGAATGTGATGACCGGCGCCGAGTGGATTCAAACACGTTTCGGCAAGGGCCGCGGCGCGCAGCTATCGCACATCATCGTCGTCATTTACGCCTTCATGAGCATCATCGGATTCTTCACGTATGGCTTCAAAGGAATTGGCAAGTTTGCGGCAACATTCCTTCCCTGGCACCTTACCGTCAACGAATATGCGCTCCTGCTGATCGCAATTACAGCCATTTATGTGATTAAGGGCGGGATGTTCAGTGTCGTCATCACTGAGATCATGCAGTTCTGCATTCTCTCCGTGGCTTCGTTCGCGGTAGGAATCATTGCCATGATGCGAGTTGCTCCTGGAACCTTGCAGCGCTTTATACCCGCGGGATGGGACAGTGTCTTCTTCGGATGGCATTTGGGGCTTGACTGGTCGAAGCTCGTACCCTCGGCGAATGCGCGTATCGATCAGGACGGTTATGGCCTGTTTGGGTTTTTCGTGATGATGCTGCTCTTCAAAGGAATTCTGATCAGCGCTGCGGGCCCCGCGCCGAACTACGACATGCAGCGCGTGCTTTCCTGCAAGAACCCTCGCGAAGCATCGATGATGAGCGCGTGGGTCAATGTGGTCCTGACCTTTCCGCGGTATTTTCTGGTCACCGGCCTCACTGTACTCGCCTTGGCCTTTTTCAGCGATCAGATCCGCAGCATGGGCACGAACATGGACTTCGAGCGAGTCCTGCCTTCAACGCTGGCATTGTTCGTTCCTGCCGGGCTCTTAGGAATCCTGATCGCCGGATTGCTGGCGGCATACATGAGCAACTTCGCGGCAACCGTCAATGCCGCTCCACCATACTTCGTCAACGATATCTACAAGCGCTTCATCAATCCCGATGCGAGTCCGAAGACGTACGTCCGCCTAAGTTATCTGAGCTCGTTCGTCGTGGTCGTTGTAGGTGTGCTGATTGGCTGGTATGTGACAAGCGTCAACAATGTTGTGATCTGGATCGTGACCGCTCTATGGGGTGGCTATACGGCCTCGAACGTCTTGAAATGGTACTGGTGGCGGTTCAACGGATACGGATATTTCTGGGGGATGGTTGGCGGAATGGCGTCTGCACTGACGGTTCCGCCGCTGATAGCAAAGAATGAAGCACTGGGGAACTTTGCGCGAAGTCATTCTATTAATCTTGACGTCTCGGTGAGCTTTGTCATTGTTTTCGTCCTCTCACTGGTCGGATGCTTTGCGGGGACTTTGCTAAGTGCTCCTGAAGACGAGGAAGTGCTCAAAGATTTCTATCGGCGAGTGCGCCCCTGGGGATTTTGGGGCCCGATTCTCAAGAAGGTGCAGCAAGAAGATCCTGCTTTCCAGCGCAACAAAGACTTCTTCCGAGACGTATTTAACATTGCTATCGGCATGGTATGGCAGGTTGCATTGGTTGTCCTGCCGATGTACATCGTGACCTGGCAACTGGGGCGCTCCGCCATAACTTTTGCCGTCGTAGCTATTACCTCACTAATTCTCAAGTTCAGTTGGTACGACCACCTGAAAGACCTTGAGCACATTAATAAAATCGGCAATGCCGCCACTCCCCCTCCGCAACTGAGCTCGGTTGCAAAGTAGCACGACACGGGCGGTCACGGGCAATTGCATAGAAGGGGTACCCGACTCCAATCTCGCTCGAGGCGCTTCCCCGACTTTTCCAGACGTGATTCCTCTCTCAGCCAGAATGGCGTTTCTGACCACCCATTCCATAGCTTTAGGCTGTAGCGAAAATGAATCCTCCTGATGTGAACAAGTTTTCAGCACCCTTCAGGCCCTGTTACTGAAGGCAGATTACTGAAGTGCCATGGGACGTTGAGGTCCACAACATTACCGATTGATAAGCTAAATGCCTTCGTTCTAGCGCATTCGCGAGGGTTCCGCTGCGCCCCAAGAGATGTTTTAGGTCCACGCATTTGTAGTCGGCGGTGGAGACTCGATTGCCCACCCTGCTTGCGTGCAGCAATCATTGATTCCCACGTTCACAACAACTGTCGATCCCCTGGTGTCTGGCAGGGACGTCCATACCCAGCAGCATAGAACAGGACAAGCGGCCCACACGATCGGAACGATGGTAAGGCTATCGTTGGCAGCGATCATGCTGCTGGCGCCAGTCTTGGCGCAGAACCTGCGCACCGCGCCACCAGTTGCGATGCGCGGTCCGGCTTATGACGTCAGTTCTGGCTACACCTACGCCACAACGCCTGTTCATGGTGCAGGGGCTGTGTCTCTGAATGGTTTGGATGTCAGCGGCTCGGTGGATTGGAATGCAAGGCTGGGGGCGACGCTGGACACCAGTTTTCTCCGCACCTCGAGTGTGCCCGGAACGACACACCAGGCGTATATGCTGAACACGCAAGTCGGTCCACAGTTCTATCCTTTCGAGCGCGGCAAGACTCGATTCTTCGTGCGCGCTCTCGGCGGTGCGGCGCTGATCGATGGCGCAACGCCAGCCGACAAGACCCACATCTATCACGGATATCTGGTACGTCCTTCGCTCGCATTCGGAGCGGGAGTCGAGCGGGCTATCGCAGGGCCTTTCGCCATTCGCATGAACGGAGACTATTTGCGTACGTTGTTTTATGACTCGGCCGGCGCAGTACTGCCGCAAAATAGTTTTCGGCTAACGGCTAGTTTGGTATTTCGTATGAGAAAATATAAGGGAACTGGTTGGTAAAACCAGTCCCCCCATCATTCTGGCGTAAGCGGCTCCCCCGCAGCGTAAATCAGACGGTAAGATCTCTCCCCCGGCAAAGAGTCCCAGTGGCGGCATGTATTGCCGCTGAATTTCAAGTTTAGGAGTTCACTTCGTCTATGAAACACAACTGTTTCATTCTCTCAGCTTTTTGCGTTCTATCTCTCTCGCTTCTGATCACCGGATGCGGCGGGGGAGCTCTGAGCAACACCGGAAACGGTGGCGGTGGCAACAAATCCAATCCTAGCGTCAAAACTACTTCCATGCCTGACGGCACCGTAGGCTCCGCCTATTCTGCGACGCTGCAAGCGACCGGCGGAACGGCGCCTTATACGTGGGCGCTGAAGTCGGGCACTCTGCCTGCCGGAACCTCTTTGAGCGCCGCCGGAAGCATCAGCGGAACTCCTTCCGCAGCGGGAACGGTCGGCTCACTGGTTTTTCAGGTGACGGATGCGAACAAGAACTCTGCAAGCTCCAGCAATCTCAGCCTCAAAGTAAATCCTGAGGTCGCGCCGGTCGTCCAAACATCGGTATTGCAAGCAGGAAATGTTGGCGTAGCCTACTCCGCTACTTTGACAGCGACGGGAGGCACAAAACCTTATAGCTGGTCTGTGAAGTCCGGTAGCCTGCCTAACGGGCTGTCCTTGGACTCGACGACTGGTGCGATCACAGGAACGCCCACGACGGCGGGGAATTCGAGTTCCCTGGTTTTTGCTGTCACTGACTTCTACAACACCGTCGGAAGTTCGAGTAGCCTCAGCGTGAAGATTAACCCTGTGGTTCAGGTTTCCACCACATCATTGCCGAACGGCAAAGAGGGATCCGCATATAGTGCCTCTCTTAGCGCGACGGGCGGCTCGGGCGTTTATACGTGGGCAGTGAAGTCCGGAAGCCTGCCTCCGGGCCTATCTTTGAACGCATCGACGGGTGCGATCACTGGAACTCCCACGAGCGCAAATATCTTTAGTGGCATGGTGTTTCAGGCAACTGATGCCGACACGGCCACAGGCGTTTCTGGCTCATTGGGCTTCCAGGTGTACAACGGAGCTGGCTGCAGTTCAGGCGCGGAGAGCAATCTCGGAACTCAAACTTATGCTTTCCTTATTAAGGGATTCGAGACTACAACCACCAATCTCGCTCCGATGACGATGATCGGCAGCTTTACATCAGACGGGAAGGGCGGCATCACCGCAGGAGAAGAGGACACTAACGATCCGAACGGAGTTCAATCGGCTCTTACTCTTATACCCACTACCAGTTCATACGCCCTCGGGCCCGACAATAATGGCTGTCTCGTATTGACCACCTCGGCAGGCACAACCAACCTTCACTTTTCCGTGAGCACCCTGAATGGTTCGAACGCCTTTACCCAGGGCCATGTCATGCTCGACAACAGCAGCGGAAATGGTGCGCGCGGAACCGGCATTTTGCGTCTTCAGGACCCAACGGCAGTTTCCGCCGGCCTGACCGGAATGTATGCCTTCTTGTTCACCGGCACCGATGGAGGAAGCGGAAATTTTGGCATCGCCGGATCATTCTCCGCCAGCGGTGGGAATGTAACCAACTTAGCGATGGATGCCGATGACGCGGGGAATCTGATAACCGGTCTCACCGGCGGAACGGGTACGTATTCATCAACCGATACCTACGGAAGAGGCACGGTATCTTTCGCCGCCACGGGCGGCGGCAGTTACAACCTGAACTCAGTGTTCTACGTGGTCAATTCCACAGAAGTGCTGTTTGCTTCCAGTGATCCGCTCACGACCAATCCAATCAGCAGTGGCCGGGCTTTTGCTACCGACAGCTCACAGTTCTCAGCGGCGTACTTGCAAAACACCTATGTTGGTCACGGGGTGGGCTTGGGAGTTGGCGATGTTCCAGAAGCCGTAATTTTCACAGTGACCTTCGACGGTGCGAGCACTGGCACCGGCTCCGTTACACAGGACCAGGGCGGCAGTGTCTCAAGTTGGCCCGCGAACGTGAACTACGCCGTTGATCCCGCCACGGGTCGCATCACCTTCTCTGGTAGTTTCATCGCGCCTGTCGGATACCTAGTCACTGGGGTCGATGGGATTAATGCGGTTCTGGTAGCCAACGACTACCCTGCTACGTCCGGTACATTGGAATTGCAGCAGACGAACGCTGTGCCGCCATCGGGAATCTACTCCGTCGGGACCGATGTGGACGTGGACTACCCTAGTGGTAACGAGGTTGGAATCCTGAATCTAGCGTCTACGAGCTTCTCGGGAAGCGAAACGGTGAGTTATTCTGCTTCGCCCTTCCTGTTGGAGAACCTGAGTGTTTCCGGAATATCCTCCTTTGCGAGCGATGGGACTGGTTCCATCGGGGGCTACCCCGCCCTCAGCACCGGTTCCGTGATCTATTATCTTGTCGGAATGTTCGGGGCAGGCGGCCATCCTGCGGTCGTTTCGATGACGAAGTAAGCCAATCATCGCTGCCGCTCGTGACAAGTAGCCTCGAGCGGCAGCGATATATCAACTCAGCGCAAGGAAAGAAACACCAGACGGCTTTCTTACTTGGAAGGCTGAGCCGTTCGTGCACGCACGTTCTTCGCCTTTCCGAGGTTTTTTCCACGAAGGCGAGAAGTGCGGCACACGCCCGCCTTCGTCAAGCGACCTCCTCGTGAAACGGATGTGACGAGATAAATGCCCTTCCTGCAATGACTCACACCATATTGTGACTTGGTGAAAGGGATGTTAAACTCAGCGGCCAGCAGGGGCCCGGGCCAATGGCGTCGCCAGTCTTGTCGAAACGTACTTACCGTTTTGGTTTGTTCCAGGTTGATCCGTCTGCAGGGACGTTGCTGCGTCAGGGGCTGCCCGTCAAACTTCAGGAACAGCCCTTTCGCGTGCTTTGCCTGTTGTTAGACAGGGCCGGTGAAGTGGTCACACGCGAAGAGCTTCGGCAGTCACTATGGCCGGAAGGTACTTACGTCGAGTTCGATGGCAGCCTGAACGCCGCGTTGAAACGCCTGCGGTTCGCGCTCGGCGATGACGCCGACAACCCCGTCTTTATTGAGACAGTTCCCCGGCGAGGCTACAAGTTCATAGCACCCGTGGCGTGCGATGAGGCCGAAGGGATTGCCTCTCCCGAAAAAATCGAAAACCGGAGCCTGCGCGCTCCGCAGCAAGCCATCATGCCGTCGGCGGCCAGATATCCGACCAATCAGTGGTGGTGGATCGTAGCTGGACTTGCCGCTGTGTTGTTTGTGGTCGGATGGCGGTACCTCTCCCGTCGATCAACCACGTCCCTTTCATCGGGCCCGAAAGTGATCGCGGTGTTGCCCTTTTCCAACGAAGGGGCGGGGGCGGATTTCGACTACCTGAGATACGCGATCGCCAACGATCTTGTCAGCGATCTTTCATCTACACATTCGATTTCCGTCCGGCCACTCGCTTCGACGACTCGGTATGCCGCTCAAACTGGCGATCCTGCAGCGATAGGTGCCGATTTGAGAGTCAGCCACGTTCTCGTGGGCGGATTCCTGATCGATAAGAAAAGCCTTCATATCAACATGGAGTTAGTGGACGTTGCTCGGAATCAGCCGGTCTGGCGCGCCGACGTCATCGTGCCGTCGCAGGAGTTGGTCGCGATGCACGACCAGCTCGCAGCTCGCACCGCGCAGGGATTGCTGCCCACACTGAACATCTCTGGAGCCTCTACCAGCGAAATGCCCTCATCTCGCAACGAACACGCGGTGGATTTGTTTCTTCACAGTTTGACCATTCCCCTGGATCCTGAACCCAACCGGATCGCGATTCAAAAGCTGGAACAGGCTGTTTCTATAGACCCACGATATGCGGCAGCCTGGGGCGAACTCGGATGGCGATACTACATCGACTATCACTATGGAAGTGGCGGCGAAGCGTCCGTACAAAGAGCGCTGCAGGCCTACAAACATCAGTCCGAACTAGACCCCGACTCTCCCTCTGTATCGACCACAATCCGCGTCGAACAAGGAGATTTGGAGGGAGCATATAAGCAGGCGTCAGAGTTTCTTCAGCGTCACCCCAATTCCTCTTTGGCACATTACGCAATGAGTTATGTACTCCGCTATGCTGGGCTGCTCGACGAGTCCGGCAAGGAGTGTGACAAAGCTTTGGCTATCGATCCGGGGTTCAACGTATTTCGTTCGTGCGCTTTTGCATTTGTCTTGAATGGCGACTTCACACATGCCCAGGCCTACATTCGCCTCGATGAGCACTCCGGATTCACAGCCTCATACCGCATGCTGATCAATTTAAGAATCGGTAATCCAGAGGCCGCTTTGCGTGAGTCGGAAACAGCTTCGCGAAACGGTTTGCTGCAAGCTGGTCTTGCGCATGCGTATCTGTCGCATGCTCCGCAGTCGGACGTCAGCAAAGCAGCTTTGGCCATGGAAGCCGATCCAGGGCTTTCCCGAGACGGAGAAGAGCTCTACCAAAGTGCCGAAGTGCTGAGCTTTTGTGGAGAGGGAAGCGCCGCGATGCGTCAGTTGCAGAGAGCTATTCGGCGGGGCTACTGTTCTTCTCCCGCCATGGACAAAGATCCCTTATTCGATTCAATTCGCCAGCAAACGCAATTTGCCACACTTCGACAAACGGCGCTGCAGTGCCAACAACGTTTCCTTGCACATCGCGAGCAGTTCACGGCGCACACCACTCGCTAGTTCACTTGCCCCTTTTCGACCACTTCGACATTAAGTCACAACCCGTGACAAGCGGTTGAATCTACATTGGTTATTCGTTCATATCGATGTCACTAGCGCATCCTTTGACCCTACCTCACTTTCACCTTAATATTGCGCCCCATCAGCCGCTCGCGGCCCTGTGTAGCATCGACCGCGACGCGTTCGTTGGGGGGGAAACATGGGGCACGGAAGCCTTCGCACTGTTCTGATTACAGCACTTTGTTTGATGCTGTTTGCATTTCAGGGCGCAGAGTCTGCTTGGGCAGAGGACGCCGGAAACACCGTGCCGACGTTGATCAACTTCAGCGGGACTCTTACCGATCTTAACGGGAATCCGCTGCACGGGACCGTCGGCGTGACTTTCCTTTTGTACAAAGAGCAGAACAGCGTGGCTCCGCTTTGGCTGGAAACCCAAAATGTGCAAGTGGATGAGAGCGGGCATTACGCAGTGATGCTGGGTGCGACGAAGAGTGAGGGATTGCCGACCGACCTGTTTGCTTCGGGGGAGGCACGCTGGTTGGGAGTGCAAGCTGAAGGGCAGACAGAACAGCCGAGGATTTTGCTGTTGAGTGTGCCCTACGCATTGAAGGCCGGTGACGCGCAGACCTTAGGGGGACTGCCGGCTTCGGCCTTCATGCAAGCTAAAACACAAACTGCTGGAGCTACGGAGAAGTCTGCGCCGTCGATGGCGGCGAGCCCCGGTGTGAAGAATCCTCCTCCGGCAAATCCAGCAGTGACAGGGACTGGCGTGGCCGGGTTCATCCCAGCCTGGGATTCGACCACCGACATCGTTGACTCCATCTTGTTTCAAAAGACGTCACAGATCGGCATTAACACCGCGTCTCCGTTGGCAACTCTGGATGTGAATGGCAAAGCTTTAATACGCGACACGCTGACCCTGCTTCCGAAATCCACCGACAATACAGTTGCAATCAACGGGACGAACTTCAAGATTGATCCCACTGGCAAAGTCACTTTCGTCGCGGGTCAGACTTTTCCCGGCACGGGCACGATCACAGGCATTACAACGGCGACGGGAAGCGGCCTGAGCGGTGGCGGAACGAGCGGAACCTTGAATCTGAAGATTCCAGCAGCGGGCGTGACGAACGCTATGCTTGCGAGTTCGAAGATCACACTGAACGCAAATACGGCAGGTGGATTAACTACACCGGGCGCAATGACGTTAGGCAGCACGTACACCATCGGATTGAAACCCTGCACCGCCAACCAACTGCTGCAATACAGCGGAACGACATGGAACTGTTCCTCAGCAGGCACCGGAACGATCACAGGAGTAACGACGGCGACAGGCAGCGGACTCACGGGAGGCGGCACGAATGGAACGCTGAACTTGAGTGTGGCGGGTGCTGGGATCACGAACGCAATGCTGCAGCATCCCGGGTTGACAGTGACAGCCGGAACAGGTCTCACGGGCGGCGGTGCAGTGTCGCTCGGTTCAACGACGACACTGAGTGTGAACACGTCCCTAATTCCGCAATTGAATGCGGCCAACACGTTTTCGCAGCCTGTGACCATCAATGGGAGCACTTCGCTGGCAGCCGCGCTGAATGCGACGAACCCCAGCGGCACTGGGCTATACGCTGACGCTCCTGGGCCATCAGGAAACGGTATCTTTGGCCAGTTCGCGGCGCCTAGTCAATGGTCGGCTGGGGGTAGCGGCGTCGGTGTCTGGGGAGATTCGTCCGCGGGTTCTGGCGTATACGGCACGAGCGACACCAGTTTCGGCGTTCTTGGGGCGTCATATTCGGGGACGGGCGTGTTTGGGCAGGCGGCTACGTCATCCGCAGTATACGGAGACGCGTTGGCAGGATTCGGCGTAGAGAGTTACAGCGCTGACTATGTCGGTACGTATGGTCAGTATAGTAATGGAAGCTCGACTGGACTTGGATTCACTTCGAGCGGAGTCTGGGGTGACTCGGGATGGCCCGGTTCTTTCGGTGTGCTTGGGACAACGGACGATGGTAATTCGTTCTGGGGAAGAAACAATACCGTGAACCACGAGACGTTGTACTTGGAGAACGACAGCGGTCCGTCGAATGGACATCTTCCGCTCGCCGCGCGATTTGCAGGCCCCGGATCTGCGACTTGGTGCGAGATCTACATGGATGCCTTCAACAACAGTACTGGAGATCTGCTGTGCACGGGCACGAAGTCAGCGGCGGTAGCAGTCGACGGAAATCGCATGGTGCGCCTCTACGCCATGGAAGCAGCCGAGAACTGGTTCGAAGACGCTGGATCGGCGCAACTGGTGAATGGCAAAGCCACAGTTCAGCTTGATCACGTTTTTGCGCAGACAGTGAACGGCGAAATGGATTATCACGTATTCCTCACGCCGAATGGCGAATGCGAAGGGCTATTCGTTGCCAGCAAGGGGGCGCAAGGTTTCGAGGTACGCGAGTTGCATCGCGGCCATTCGAACATCAGCTTCGACTATCGCATCATGGCGCGTCGCAAGGGCTATGAGAATGTCCGTATGGAGGACGTAACTGCACACTTCGAATTAGCGAAGCAAAACGCGCAGGAACTGCAACAGAAAATCGATGCAGCTCGGGCCACTACTAAGGATCCTCGACAACGACTTACAGTTCCGGTGCTGAGGGGCGCTACTGCCCTTCGGACTACGTTAGGTCCGGCTCCCACTACAACGAAGATCAAACACTAGCTACTAAGGAGAACGATCAGCGATTTACTCCAGGTGCGCGTGCTGAAGCAGCAGCGTTCCGCAACAGGTGAAGGACATCAGCGACATCGACAAGCCCAATTGCGCTGCCTTCCCTGGTCCGTGCAAAGTCTCGCCTGGGTACTATTCTGTCAGAGGGAATTACGCGTGGTGCCGGGAGGGGGAGTCGAACCCCCAAGGTACCAAGTACCGGCGGATTTTGAGTCCAGCCCATTCACTTTTTAAACACGTTGCTTTCTAGTGGTTGCAAAGGCGTAGCGCAAATCACTGAGCCGTCCTGTTCACCCCTGTGTCGTCCTGTTTCGACCTATTGGGCAGAGTTCGGCAGAGATTTGGCGGGGAGCCTGCTCTTCCTCTTCTCATGCTCGCAGGAAAGAACTAGCGGGCTCGGGACGCGGAAAAAGGGTTTCCGGGATTTCTACTGCATCGTGCGCACTTTTTATTGACGAGAAATTCGCTCGAACGGTTTTTGCCATTCCGAAAGCTCTGAAGGTAGCTGGCATCAAGCTTTCCGACATTGACGTCATCGAACTTAACGAAGCATTTGCGGCGCAATCACTGGCGGTGATTCAGGAAGGCGGCATCGATCCTGAGAAAATCAATCCGAGCGGGGGCGCCATGGCGCTGGGACACCCTCTCGGATGTACTGGCGCTAAGCTGACGGCAACCGTCATCCGCGAAATGCGCCGCAGAAAAGCACGCTACAGAATGGTCACGATGTGTGTGGGCGGCGGAACGGGTGCGGCCGGGATATTCGAGAACGTTGGTATCTGAATGTGGCAATACGATCAGGATATTCCCCGACTAGATAATTGAAGTCTGTCAGGCGACGACTTGTTCGGGCAGCGGCGTTACGGGTTGTGCTGCCTGGGCCGCTGCCGGTTTGGTTTTCGATTCGCGTATCGCGTGAGTAACGGTCGTTGTGACGCCCGAGGCCACGGCGGCTATCGGAGTTGGCTTGTTTCTCTTGGCTGGCTTTTCCTTTTGCGGCGCCCGTATTGCTACGGCGTCTCGCATCTCAACAAAGCTTTCCTGCAGCAGATGCTCCAGACGACGAAGATCCGGCGCTGCGTGCGTATCACCGCTAAATCCGAAATAGACCGTGCCGTTGTAACTCAGGATGGCACAGTTAACCGCCATCTCGCCTCCCACTGGAACGTACGGATAGCTGTGGAGCATTTTATGCCCCAGGAGATAGAGGGGAACTTGCGGCCCCGGCACGTTCGTGCACACGAGGTTGAATGGAGTAATAGGCAACCTGCTCGCAAGCGGACCAGCGATGCCTTGCAGAGACGTCGGGAACATTCCGATGAGCCCTCCCGCGAGGCTGACCAACTCGGCTGCATGCATGCGCTTCAGAAACTCTGTCCGCCGATGAACGGCGGCGAGCAACTTTGTCGGTTGCCGGATATCCAGCGGGATCGTTACGGGAACAAGAGAAATGCGATTACCGAATTCTGACGTCGTAGTATTGCCACGTAGGTTGACCGGAACCATAATCCGCAGCAACTTGCTCTTGACGCTATCGTCGTGGAGTTCACAGTAGCGGCGAATTGTTGCCGTAACTAACGCGAGAATCACATCATTCACGCTAGCACCGCCTTTAAGCCTAATAGTTTTCACATCCGCCAGGGGAATTTCGGTGCAAGCGAACTTTTGTGGACCGCGGTAGATGACGTTGAAGCGGAGCCGCTCGGTAAATGCTGTGATTTCAGGAAAAAGAGTGCCAAATTCGTCGGCGGCAGCTTGATCTTTATTAGAAGCGACTCGCTCAGCCATATTCAGCAGATCGGTCATGGCGGAGAGGATTCGTTTCACGAAGTCAGAGTAAGAATCCACGAACTCGGATGTGAGCGAAGTGAGCGGATCGTGCGGTGGGGGAATATGGAACTTGACTTTCTTCCTTGGCAAAACAGGCGTTTCGGAGCTGGGATCCAGGAGCAGATTCAAGATTCCAACGCCGGCGATGCCGTCCGCCAGACAGTGGTGCATGCGAATAATAAGCGCTGTGCAATCAGACTTCAGGCCCCGCACTACGGTGATGTCCCACAACGGATGCCTGCGATCCATGACCTGACTGAAAAGCTTTCCGGCAAAATCCTTCAGTTCAAGGTCGGTGCCACGCTTAAGAGCAACTTCGCGGATGTGACGGCTTAGATCGAAATCACTGTCATATTCCCATGTGGGAAGGCCAAGCCCGAACGGCGCGGGTACAACCCGCTTGAAGTATTTCGGCAACAATGGCAGTTTGGACTGGAGGAATCGAACGCAGTCTTGAAATGAGATCTTGCCTTCAAAGACACAAATGCTTGCCACATTGAGCGGCATGCCCTCGCGCTCAAGATGGAGGAAAACTGTGTCGCCCCACGAAAGGCGGTCGCTCTGATGTTCGTTGTGCACGATAGTTCTCCTCGCTTCGACCGGGCAACACCTCAACTCAAAAAAGAAAATCTTTGCGTCAGTCTCAGTAGCTTCAATACCTTATAGACATCGACACTGACGCCGCGAAGTGTAATCTTCAAGGCTTTTTCATCGGCTGCTCGGATCAGATCTTCCAAGGCCCGCAGCCCAACAGAGTCGATTCGTCGGATAGTCGAGAGGTCCAACACTACTTCGCCTGCTACGCCGTCGAGGCTGCAAGCTGCTTCCTGTAATCTGGAAACCACGCACTCTTCGTCGCCCTTCAGAAACACTGTCATCGTCGACATAAATTAATACCGCCGTGGCTAGACTGTTTGCCGCTTAGGTGAGCTAACCTCCGCCGCATTTCGGCCCTCGTATGCCTTCCAGAACAATTCAACCAGTTCGCTCATAAGGGGCATCCGTGGATTGGATCTCCAAGATGGATCGTCAAAGGCCGTTTTGGCGAGCTCGGGCACGATCCGTTCGAATTCGTCCTTTGAGATTCCAAGTTCAGCGATGGAACGTGGGAAATCAAGTTGATCTAACAACTGCTCTGTGGCCGCAATCAGGTTCTTGACCTTTTCTTCCGTCGTATGACCTCCCAAGGCCAACAGATCCGAAACGGTGGCGTACTTCTTGTGCGCCACATATCCCTGCGAATACGGCGATGGCATGAACTTCGTCGGAACGGCTGCGTTGTAAGCCATCACGTGAGGAAGCATAAGTGCATTGGCACGGCCGTGCGCGACTCCAAATCGCGCCCCAAAGGCATGCGCAAGAGCGTGATTCACACCGACAGAGGCATTGGAAAATGCCATCGCGGCAATACACGCGGCGTTGTGCATCATGCAGCGAGCTTCTTCATCATGAGGATGCGTGTATGCAATTGGCAAATACGTGAAAACCAGACGAATTGCCTGCACGGCACTGGAATCGGTGTAGGGGGACGCATAGTTCGAGACTCCGGCTTCCAAGGCGTGAGTCAGACAATCGATTCCGGTGTCGGCGGTCAGCCCTCTCGGCATTGACATAACAAACTGCGGATCGACAATGGCCACATCGGGCGTCAATGAGTAATCGGCGAGAGTCACTTTGCGACCGTGTTCCTTGTCGATCAAGACGGCAAATGGAGTGACCTCGCTTCCCGTTCCGCTGGTAGTTGGGATCGCAATCAATCGCGCGTGATTGGCTTTCTCTGTCGGATATTCGACCACTCGCTTGCGCAAATCGAGAAAAGGTGCGGCCAGATACTCCAGGTCGGCTTCCGGCGAAACGTATTTCAGCTTCATGATCTTCGCCGCGTCGATTACCGAGCCGCCGCCGAGCGCAATGATCTGATCGGGCTTGTAGAAATTCAGGGTCTCAACTGATTGCGAGATAACTTTGTTCTCGGGTTCCGCATCTGGAATAACCATGACGTGAACGTGAGTCTTGGGACAGATATTTCGCCGGACAATATCTACGTGCCCGATTCGCTCGAGGCTTGCATTAGTAACCACGATCGTGCAGCTCGATTGGAACTGCCGTAGATTTTCCACCGCGTTCATGTTGAAGTAAATCTGATTGGGAACTCGGAACCACATGTGATTTTGTGTCCTGCGCGCCTGGCGCTTGATATTGAGATAGTGGTGGATATTCACGTTGTCTGTCGTGCTGTTTCCACCACCGGTTCCACAACCGAAGGAAAATGTGGGAACGAGATCGTTGTAAACGGCTCCCAGGGCTCCAATTGAACCAGGGGAATTCACGATGATCCGACCCGCGTTAATTACTTCACCGAACTTGCGGATGACCTCATCGTTTCGCGAGAACACGACAGCGGTGTGTCCGAGGCCGCCGGCATGATTTACGTCGATGCACACTTTCAGTGCGTCGGTAACTGATTTCGCTCGATATACTGCAAGCACCGGAAACAACTTCTCAACAGATAGCGGATGATCGCTGCCTACACCTTGAATCGGCGCAATCAGGAGTTTGGTATTAGGCTTCACCGAGAGGCCGATGAATCGGGCAATATCTGTGGCCTTCTGGCCGACGGCCATCGGCTGCATAAACCCAGTCTGGGGGTCGATCACGCCACGTTCCAAAATCCTGGTTTCTTTTTCATTGCATATATGCGCGCCCAATTCGGCGAACTTCTTCAACGCAGCATCATAGATCTCGTCGTCGATCACTACCGTTTGCTCGGAGGCGCAAATGGTTCCGTTGTCGAATGTCTTGGAGACAATAATGTCCACGACCGCCGAACTCAGGTCGGCTGTTTTTTCCAAGTAGACGGGAGTATTTCCGGGTCCTACGCCTAGGGCAGGCTTGCCAGAACTGTAGGCCGCTTTGACCACGCCTGGTCCACCGGTGGCATCAATCAAGCCGACGTCTTTGTGTTTCATCAGGTATGCGTTGTCTGCCAGATTGGGTGACTCGACGCAGGTAAAAACACCTTCGGGTCCGCCATGCTTCACGGCGGTCTCATACATTACTTTCACCGCTTCGGCGCAACAATGCCATGCTTTGGGATGCGGACTGAAGACAACTGCATTCCGGGTCTTCACCGCCACAAGGCACTTAAAGAGCACGGTGGACGTGGGATTCGTAATTGGGGTAAGCGAAAACAGAACTCCAATGGGCTCTGCTATCTCACTCAAGTTCCGATCAGTCAATTCGCGAATGACGCCGACAGTTCTCTTGTCTTTGACATAGTTGTAGACAAACTCACAGGCCACCATATTCTTGATGACTTTGTCTTCCATCACCCCGAGTTTGGTTTCCTCCACCGCTAATCGTGCAAGATGTTGTGCGTGCTCCAGTCCGGCCAACGCCATCGCCTTAACAATCCGGTCGACGTCTTCTTGTGTGAACTGTGTGAAGACAGCTGCAGCCGTCTTTGCCTGACCAACTAATCCTTCCAAGTAGGCAATTCGCTCCGTTGTTAACGTCTCGGCGATTAACGGGATTTCGATTCGCTCTTTGATCTCTTCAGTCGTAGCCATTGAATTGCCTCCCTGGCTTTCTCGTAGGCAGGGGACGCGGACATGTGCAGCTTAGGACTGCCCTTGCGTCCTACGCGTAGTCGATAGGGTTCTTCTCGAACCAGTGTTCATCGCGCGTCTTGTTGATACTCTTCCAGGCGCCGGAAGCAACACTCGCAGTTAGATTTCGGTTCTCCCAGACAAGGCCTGCACCAAAACCGATTGCTCCGCCTAGTAAACCGCATAGAAGAGTTCTGCTTTTAGAGCGCCGATTTTCCAGGTATCCGCCCAGGGAACCCAGGCACACACCGATGATGGTGGGAGCTATCGTGTGGAGGGTACTCCTCTCCAGATACGGTCCTAGCGATTCATCTTTGAGAAATTCACTCTCGCCCTGGCGAGCACCTTGAACGGCGGAATCCACGAGCTTTCGTCCGTAGTCAATGTTGGATCTGGACCACTCCATAAGGTTCATACTTCCTCACAATGCACTCGACACCTCGCAATGAGATTCGCATAGTCGCAGGAGACGACTTGGAGCGTGTCGAGTGATAGGGTTTCGGCCGACACGGTAAGCCTCGTGGTAAAAGTAGAACGCGGGCGCGGGGCGCAGTCAGCAACCGTTATCACGTGCTGATGTGACGGAAATCACCCGCGACCTGGATTCGCGGTTAGAAAGGCAAAAAACATCCCGGGTCTGAATATTCCCAGACCCGGGGGCTCCGTGAAGAGAAACTTGCTTTGCGAGGGACGGCTTAGTCTCCTGATGGCATCAGCGATTCTTCGGTCGACATTTGCCCGGAGGCCAACGACGGACACTCGCCCAAGATCGGCTGGCAAGCCGCGTCTGGACCATGTTTCGGATGCACCGGAAGCTTAACTCCTGAGAACTGCTCCTGCTCAGTCGAACCCGCAAGCGCGGTGGTTGAAGCTGTACCCGTAGCAATGACCTGAGTCAGAGCATCGAAGTACCCAGTTCCCACAAAGCGCTGGTGCTTCACGGCCTGATATCCGTATTGCGCTTCGCGCGCGAACTCCTTTTCCTGCAGACGAGAGTATGCCGTCATGCCTTTGTCTTTGTAACCGCGTGCCAGCTCGAACATGCTCAAGTTCAAGGCATGGAACCCGGCGAGCGTGACGAACTGGAATTTGTATCCTATGCGCCCTAGTTCTCCCTGGAAGTTTGCGATTGTTCGATCGTCGATGTTCTTCTTCCAGTTAAATGAGGGGGAGCAGTTGTATGCGAGAAGCTTTCCTGGATATCTGGCATGGATCGCGTCTGCGAAACGACGAGCTTCTTCCAGATCGGGATGCGAAGTCTCACACCAGATCAGATCGGCATAGGGAGCGTAGGCTAGGCCGCGGGCAATCGCCGAATCGAGTCCTCCCCGAATGCGGAAGAAGCCTTCGGAGGTGCGTTCTCCCGTGACAAATTCGCGATCTCTAGGGTCAATGTCGCTGGTCAGGAGATGAGCGCTGTCGGCATCGGTACGCGCCATAATCAGCGTTGGGACACCAAGCACATCTGAGGCCAGCCGCGCAGCAACAAGCTTCTGGATAGCTTCGGATGTCGGAACGAGGACTTTGCCGCCCAGGTGGCCACATTTCTTCGCCGAGGAAAGCTGGTCTTCGAAGTGCACGCAAGCCGCACCAGCTTCAATCATGGCTCTCATCAATTCGAAAGCATTTAACGTGCCGCCGAATCCCGCTTCGGCATCCGCCACAATAGGTGCCATCCAGTAAATACCGTTCTTTCCGTCGAGATTGTGGATCTGGTCGGCGCGCATAAGGGCATTGTTGATTCGGCGGGCCACATTGGGAACGCTGTCGGTAGGATACAGACTCTGGTCGGGATACATCTGGCCTGCATCGTTGGCATCAGCCGCCACTTGCCAACCACTAAGATAGATGGCCTGTAAACCGGCCTGCACCTGCTGCACCGCCTGATTCCCGGTGAGCGCACCGAGTGCCGGCACATACGGTTCGTTGTGGAGCAACCACCAGAGCCGCTCTGCGCCAAGACGTGCGAGTGTGTACTCGATTTGGATTGACCCGCGTAACCTGCGGACATCCTCTGCGGTGTACGGGCGTGTCACGCCGTTCCAGCGGGGATCCGTGTTCCATTGTTGCTCCGGTGTGTTTCCATTGCGCATAGCTGCTTTCTCCTCGGTTTTGGTGCCGTCAGGTCGCAGTAGAACCGAGTTGCGCATGGACTACAAATGGCATTGTCCGTTTTGGCCGGGTCGTCCGTTTCGTCCTAGTAAGGGCTTTTGGCATCCAAAAGAGCGATACGATGACAAACATGGCTACCATCGCTACCCGCAATGACATTGAAACTCAGGTTCTCACACAAGCGGCTTCCGTATTCCTGACGAAACTAGCCCGTGAGTTCGAATCACGCCGCCGCGAACTTCTGCACCGGCGTCAGACTCGTCAAAAGAATTTTGATGCCGGGGCAATGCCTGATTTCCTGCCCGAGACCAGGGATATTCGCGAAAGCAACTGGATGGTCGCGCCGATCCCTCGTGACCTAATGGACCGACGTGTGGAAATCACTGGCCCTCCCGATCGCAAGATGATCATTAACGCGCTCAACTCTGGCGCCAGTGTGTTCATGGCTGACTTTGAAGACTCGAACTCACCCACCTGGATGAACAATCTCGAGGGCCAGTCCAATCTTCGCGATGCCGTCGATGGCACGATCAGCTTTGTGAGTTCCGAGGGGAAGCGTTATCAATTGAATGATCGCGTGGCGACCTTAGTGGTGCGTCCCCGGGGTTGGCATTTGGAGGAGCGCCACTTCGTGGTCGACGGGAAGCCGATTTCGGCGTCGCTCTTTGACTTCGGGCTTTACTTCTTCCACAACGCTCAACGGCTGATAGAAAAAGGAAGCGGACCTTATTACTATTTGCCTAAGGTGGAGAGCCATGTCGAAGCACGCCTGTGGAACGATGTGTTCTGTTTTGCCCAGGATGAACTCGGCATTTTGCGCGGCACGATCCGCGCCACAGTACTGATCGAGACGATCCTGGCAGCCTTCGAGATGGATGAGATCCTGCATGAGCTCCGGTGGCACTCTTCCGGCCTGAACTGTGGCCGTTGGGACTACATCTTCAGCTTCATCAAGAAATTCCGGAATCGTCCAGACTTTGTGCTCCCAGACCGCTCTCTCGTGACGATGGAGAAACATTTCCTCAAGTCCTACGTCGAATTGTTGATTCAGACTTGCCACCGCCGTGGCATTCACGCGATGGGGGGAATGGCTGCGCAAATTCCGATCAAGAACGATCCCGCAGCTAACGAGAAAGCCCTGGACAAAGTGCGCCAGGACAAGCAGCGGGAGGTACTTGCCGGTCACGATGGAACGTGGGTCGCACATCCCGGTCTGGTGCCGGTAGCGAAAGAAGTGTTCGACAAATACATGAAAACACCGAACCAAATCGACCACCGGCCTGACGATGTGCACGTCCAACCGAAAGACTTACTGACCGTGCCTGAAGGTCAAATCACGGAACAAGGTCTGCGGTGGAATATCGATGTCGGATTGCAGTATTTGGAGTCCTGGCTGCGGGGCTCCGGCTGCGTTCCCATCTACAACCTGATGGAAGACGCTGCCACAGCTGAAATTTGCCGCTCGCAGGTATGGCAATGGGCCAAGCATGGCGCGCGGCTCAGCGATGGGCGTCCAATCACACACGAGATGATTCGACAGATCATCGCTGAACAGAAAACCAAATTGAAGGGCGGACGCATAGCAGACGCGGCAGACATTTTCCAACGAATGATGACCAGCGACGATTTTGCGGAATTCTTGACGCTAGAGGCTTATGATTACATCGAGTAGAAACAGGTGATACGCCTGCGCGGAAGATGATCCCGCCATCCGTCCAGATATCGGATGAGTTTCTCGCGCAGTTGAAGGAAGACTTGGTGTGCCGGCATGTGGCGCACGGCTTCTCTCGACTGGATGAGCATCAGCACCTGCTGTCTTCCTTCGATCCTGAGGCGGGAAATGGGGCCCTGTTCACCGGCTACCTCGCCCAATGGGTGGACGTTGGATTTCGTCGTCCGGCCCTCGTCAAAGGAATCCTTACCCGCTTCACACGGGACGTGAGGGCGCGATTGCCCTTGCACGAATACCTTCACCTCCGCATGGCAGACGGCATGGTTGCCATGTCGGACGAGTCTACGGATGAAGCCACCCGCCACTTCGATTTTGTACTAAGTCTCGAACAGGAAAGCGATGACCGGGAACTTCTCTCCATCGCCAATTTCTGGAAGGGACGCTGTCTCCGTATGAAGGGCGAATACGATCAGGCCCTAGTATTCGCAGTAAAGGGCAGAGATCTGGCGCTAAAGCTCGGCCATCTGCCGATGAGCGCCGTGATGCAGGTCCTAGAGAGCTGGCTGTTTTTTCAGAAAGGCAACGTCAAAGAAGCTATCGCAATTCTGCAGACTGCGGAAGCGATTCTGCGCAAGACCGACGACTACCTTACCTTAGGCAACATTCATTCTTCCTACGGGCGGATTGCCCGGCGTCAGGGACGGTATCAGCATGCGATTGAGAGTTTCAGCACGGCGATCGCTCTGTACCGCAAACTGGATCCGCAACATCGCAATGTCGCCCGTTCTCTGAACAATATGGCCTACGTAAAGCGGCTGATTGGCTTGCAGTTGCGACGCAAAATAGATGCGGAAGCCGCTCGCCGTCGAAAGGCGGCTACACGTGGTACTGCGACCAATGGGAGAGGGAAGCAGTCCTATCGTGCTCGTTTCGACCAACTACGCGGAGAGGCGCTGGCTGAATTGAAGGAAGCACAAACCATCTATGAGACGTACGGGAACCATCATGGATTGGGCAGTGTGCACTTGAACTACGGATACCTTCATTTAGATAGCGGGGATCTGGAGGATGCAGAGAGGGAATCAGAAACGGCTTTTCACTTGGCAGAGGCCAGGCGTGACCTCATTCTTATGGCCCGCAGCCGGCTTCTGCGCTGCATGATCGAGAACGTTCGTGTGGACGAAGGCATAGGCGAGAACACCGATCCCGGTGCCCATGCACACCTTGCCCAGGACTTCGCTCAGGAAGCGATCGAACTCGCAAAACACACCGAGAATCGCCGGCTTTTGGCTTACGCTCATATCTGGCAAGGGCTGACATATAGCAATCGATTCCTCAATGATTTGGAGTCTGCACGGCTGTGCTACGACCAAGCCGTCACCATGTCGAAAGGCGTCCATGCCGAGGGTGCATGGGAGGACCTGAAGACTTTGAGTGCCCGCGTTCTGCGCTCGGGGAGCGTCAACCCTACACTGCGCGCATGGTCTCAAGGCGCTGTCGGAGATAAAAGCTTTCAGCAGATCACTGAAGAATTTGCCGAATTAATCATCCCCAAGGTCTGGGAACGAGAGGGCCGCAAGATCTCCCGTGTCGCGAGTCGTCTTTCGATTTCCCCGAAAAAGGTGCGGCGCATCCTCAGCCGTGTCGGGCGGCGGAAGCCATCACAGCAATAGACCGTGGGCCATACTTTTGGGACTAGCCGCGAGCGCCACGTCATCCCAGCTGGTTTGGCCTGCGCTTGGGATAAGACTCATCGCTCGCTCTGCTAATGCTGTGATGGTAAGGCTTGGGTTCACTCCGAGATTGGCGGCCAGAACCGATCCGTCGCAGATATACATGTTCCGGTAGCCGAAGACGCGTTGATGGTCGTCTACCACTCCCTGATCAGGTGAACCGGCGATGACGCATCCACCGATACAGTGTGCGGTACCCGGAATATCAAACAGGATTTCGGGAAGCATGCTCATGGCTGTACCCCCGGCGATCTGAGCGAATTTTTTCGCAAATTTGTTAGCTTGTGGAATGTAGGTTTGTACCTTGTCCCCGCGGCTGACCAGCATCTTACCGAATGGCCAGAACCATGGCCGTTTCCAGCGCATCTCGATATGACCTTCAAGCGCCTGCATGCAAAGAAGAATTGTGGACTGTCGCGCCCAGCCCAAAGGGGAGAGAAGACGCAGCGTTTTTATCGGATATCGGAGCAGGGACTTGACACCGTTCATGATCCACAAACCGATGCGCTGAGGCCCGGGGCGGCCATCGGTGAGGAAAGTCGTGAGGAGACCAAGGAGATCAGCACCATTGGGATAGCGAACGGCTTCGATGTGGGTGTGTTCGTCGATGTAAATCCCGGAACCGATGGCGATTCCTTGTGACAAATCTTGGCTACAGCCGGGTACGCGCGCGCCAATGATCGATTCAGAATTCGTACGGACATGTTTGCCCAATCGCGGGCTAATGCTGGGCAATGATCCATTCTCCTTGAGGCGGAACAGCAGTTCCATGGTGCCCAGTGATGATGCGGAGAAGACGACGCCCCGGCTCGTAAGCTTGCGTGGCTCGTGCCGAATCCAAGCGGTGGAATTGACTGTGCTGACCTCGTACCCTGCATCCCCATCGTGAGCACCCGCGAGGGGTTTAACGTCTACCACCTTGGTTTCCGGAAATACGGCCGCGCCCCGCTCTTCCGCTAAGTACAGGTAATTAAGATCCAGCGTATTCTTCGCGCCGTACCGGCAGCCCATCATGCAACCGCCGCAAGCAATACAAGTCGTTCGTGGCGGCCCGGTACCTCCAAAGAACGGATCCGGAAAAGTCTCGTTGATCGATTCACCTTCGCGGGCCTCGAATATCCCGACACGGGTGTGATAGTACGAATCGATCGAGCCGGTAGTAGCTCCGGTTCGTTTTAGCAGCCGATCAGCGGGGCCAAGAATTCTGTTTTCTATCACACCGAGCATGCTCGATGCGGTCTGGTAGTGTTGAGGCATCTCCGCTTTCCAATCCGCCAATCCAGTCCACGACCCTAATTCCCACACTTTGTCCGGCGGACAGAGCAGAGTGCCTGCATAAGTAATGGACCCTCCTCCCACCGCACAACCGTGAAAAATGGTGGCATGGCGAAAAAAACGCATGTTGAAGAATCCATGCAGACCCAGTTTTGGCCTCCAGAACCAACGATGAATGGCCCAGCCTGAGCGCGGAAAAGACAGGGGCGCCCATCGGCGCCCCATCTCAATCACGGCAACTCGATACCCTTTTTCTGTCAACCGAAGTGCGGAAACGCTGCCTCCGAAGCCGGATCCGATGACAATGAAATCGAAATCGTATTTGCGATCGCCTGTCACGCGGCACTCCTGAGCACAAGACAGACTCCTCCAATCAGAGCCGCTATGCGATCTGGTACTTGCCGGTCTCGATGACTCTCTGTGCGATCGTCCGCCGCAGCGCCACCACATTGAACGGATCGTATTTGCAAAGCCGGCGCAGAATTGCGAGTTGTGAACGCAGCATGTCTCCTTCGGAGCAGGTGGCAATCACCATTTTTGCCGCGCTCTCGATTTTCTCCATGGCCGCCGCCATGTAGACTCGGGTCATCGTGATCGCCAGCGCCGACGGCGCCTCACCATTCCGCCTGATCAGTTTGTGGGTACGGAGAACTGCCGATTCCATCGCATACGTTTCAATGACCATGTTCGCGATCGCGCCCATGATCTCCTGTTCATCCTGAATCGCCTGCATGTATTTTTGGGTGGCAATCCCAGCAGCGAAAAGCCCAATTTTCTTCGCCCTCGCCGCGAGAGTGCGTTCCTCGAAAAGAGGTCCTTCGGCACCTGCATCACTACTCCCGGACAGTACCTCGTCCATAAGCTTCTTGATGGCCGCCATAAGGGGAAGTTGTCCGGACATGGCTCGCTTCAAGAGGAAGCCGGTGATCACGAGACGGTTGATTTCGTTCGTTCCCTCAAAGATCCGGTTGACCCGAACGTCTCGATAGTTCCGCTCGGCAGGATACTCTTCGACGAAGCCATAGCCCCCATAGATCTGTACAACTTCGTCTGTTACGTAGCTGATGAATTCCGAACCCCATACTTTCAATATTGAGCACTCGACCGCATACTCATCGATCACTCTGCGGACCAATGCCATATCTTCGTGTCCCGCCCCGAGCTGTGCAATCGCTGCATCCATCACCCCAACAGTCCGATAGGCCATGGCTTCGCCCGTGAAGATTCCCGCGGCAATGTTTGCCAACTTCTCGCGAATCAGACCGAAATCGGCGATGACCTTTCCAAATGCCTTTCGCTGCTTGGCATAAGCGATGGCAGCCTCGATGCAGTTGCGAGCCGACCCAATACACGCGGCTCCCAACTTGAACCGTCCGACGTTTAGGACGTTGAAGGCGATATGGTGTCCTTTGCCGATCTCGCCCAGCACGTTGTCCACCGGAACTCGACAATCGTTGAGAATGAGCGGACACGTCGAGGACCCTCGAATTCCCATCTTGTGTTCTTCGGCCCCGACGGAAAAGCCCGGGAATTTGCGTTCCACAATAAATGCGGTGAACTTCTCACCGTCCACCTTGGCAAAAACGATGAACAAGTCGGCGAAGCCGGCATTAGTGATCCACATCTTTTCGCCATTCAGGATGTAATGCCTGCCATCGGCGGAGAGTACGGCCCGCGTACGGCAATTCAGCGCATCGGATCCCGACGATGATTCTGAGAGCGCATAAGCCCCGACTACCTCACCACTGGCCAGTCCTGGCAGATATTTCTTTTTCTGTTGTTCGGTGCCGAAGTAGACGATGGGCAGCGTGCCGATGCAGGTGTGGGCACCCCAAGTCGTGCTGAAGCCACCGTATTTTGCGACTCGGTCGGCGATGATGGCCGAAGTGACTTTATCCATTTGCATACCGCCGTAGGCTTCGGGAACATCCACACCGCTCAACCCAAGCTCGCCTGCTTTCTTCAGCAGATTGCGGTTGACCGAAAACTCTTTGTGCTCCATTTTCTCGATATTGGGCACTATCTCTTTGTTTGCGAATTCTTCTGCAGTTTGTGCGATGAGCAAATGCTGCTCCGTGAAATCTTCTGGAGTGAAAACATCCTCTGGCTGGCGTTCCTCGATAAGAAAACTGCCGCCCGGAACCTTCGTGGCGGGTACTGCGGTCAGCGTCGCCATATTCGCTCTCCTCAGGGATTTGCTTGTGCGGTCCACTTCAGCGCAGGCAAACGAATCTCGACAGACCGTTTCGCGCGACAAGTGCAATGAATATTGCCAACGTGACCTCAGACACCCTAAGCCACGTTGGCGCATATCTCCGCTCTTCTCTCCAAGAAACGTGCTGAGCCAAAAGCTCTTCTGAGCTCAAAGAGAGAACAAGACAGCTTTAGAATCCATTTAGGCGATTGCCATCTCTTGTTTCGTTTTTGCGTTCTTGACGGGTCTGCGCACAGTACGCCGCGTCTTCTCTGTCATTGCGCCATTCGGGTGCTTGATCATCACGTCCATCAACGCTTTCTGTGCCTCGACATAGCTCTTCACAACCTCTCGCGTGAGTTCATTGAATGGCAGGAACGGAAATGGCTGCAACAGTTCCATCGCTTTGCCCGTGGTCTTCACGTTTGCATTTACTTGCCGGCCAGCCACCTCAACCAGTCGTTTTTGTGCCTCGATGAACGCATCCGTGGACTTACGCGCAAGCTCTGACAACTCCGTCGGCTTTACCTTCTTGCCAGGATGGGCGTGTCTGGCGCCGGTTACTGTCGCGGTCTCCTCCGAGATAACGTCGAGGAACTGCTTTTGTGCTTTGACGAAACTCTCCATGCTCTCGCGTGCAAGGTCGACGAATTGTTCGGGCTGGTATGGCTTGCCCGCCTTGGCCGAATCGACCCAAGTATCCGTCTGCTTCCCGGCGATTTTGAGAAATTCCTCCTGCATTTCGATAAAGCTTTCTACGCTGCGACGCAGCAGATCGACCAATGCTTGGCGCCGTGGACTGTCCCCCATTCTTTCCTTCACGCTGGTCATGACGAGTTTGTTTTGCTCTTTACCAAGGTTCAAAAGCACCTTTTGACCTTCCAGAAAGTTAGCCAAACCCTCGCCGGCTATTTCGCTGAGAATTGCGGTCGGGGAGTGCTGAGAATCCGATAATTGCTGTCGAATGGCGTGCATGACGGTGGCATTCTGCCGCATGGCCAGGTCGATCAGGATCCGTTGCGTCGCGAATAACGTCTGTGCGCCTTGCTGTGCCCAGCCGGAAAGTAGCGAAATCATAGATGACTCTTTCGGATGAGCGCGGGTGGCTTCGTGCTTTGCCGCTGGCATAGTGTGCCTCCAGGTTGCTGCAATGCAGCATCAGGTAAAATATACGAGCCGCATGCCACTTATGTCAAGATATTATTAGGCATTGTGCGGAGCAACATACACAAAAGCCATGAAAACGTCAGCCGTCCTGGTTAAGAAATATGGCAACCGCCGTTTGTACGACACTGCCGGCAGCCGCTACGTTAACCTCGATGATCTCGCGGCCATGGTTCGCGCCGGCAAGGATGTCCGCGTTGTCGATGCCAAGAGCGGCCGCGACCTGACCCGGGTAACTCTGACACAAATCATTACAGAAGACGCGAAGGGTAAGCCGACCGGGTTGCCGCTCGAACTTCTGCGGCAGTTGATCGTTGCTTCCGACGAAGTGCGGCAGGAATTCCTGATGTGGTATCTGAAGTCAGCTTTTGACACTTACGAGAAACTACAGACTGCCGTGCAAAGCCGGCTTAGCGAAGTTCAGTCTGCGATACTTTCGCCAGTGGACATGATGAAACGCTTTCTGGGCGCGACTTCGTCTCCGTCGCAAACAACCGAACAGGATTCGGAAGTCCAGGCCTTGCGCAATCGAGTTCAGGAACTCGAAATGCAGTTGGCGCACGGTGCCCGGGAAAAATCTCGCACCCGAAAAAAGCATTAAACCCTTGGGGTCGTGAAACATCTCATGTGATAATATATTGCGACGCAGCATTCCGTCCTGTGCCCCAGACCAGGCGGACAGTCCAGGGTCTAACATTGCAGCGAAAATCGAAAACGACCCCAAAACGTCCTTCGACAAACAAGCTACGTAAGCTCACTGCAGATTCCTATCTGGAAGCTGACACTTCTCTGTGGACGGAAGCGCTGTTCGGAGCCGAGCTCCTCATCCTGCATGCGACACCGGTCTATTACGGCCTGGGAGTGCCCCGCGGCGATGGCTCGGCGGTCATTCTGATTCCAGGCTTTCTTGGCACCGATGTTTACCTCACAGAACTGCACGCCTGGTTGCGGCGCATCGGATACACTCCGTACTTTTCCGGGATCGGGATCAACGCGGAATGCCCAAACCTGCTGATTCAGCGACGGCTGAACCAAACCGTAGACAAAGCACTTGCTGAGACCGGAGGCAAAGTCCATTTGGTCGGGCACAGTCTCGGAGGAGTGATTGCTCGGTCTCTGGCTGGGCAGCGGCCGAAAGACGTTGCCTCTGTGATCACCCTAGCCGCTCCCATCCGCGGTACGGTTGCGAATCGGGCGGTTCTCACTGCTGCTGAGGCTGTACGAGTTCGCATCTTGAACGAACACGGCCGCGGAGTGCTGCCCGACTGTTATACGGGGCAATGCACCTGCAATTTCCTCCACTCCCTCCGCCGCAGTGTTCCTCCGTCGATGCATGAAACCGCCATCTATACGCGCCACGATGGGCTCGTGGACTGGCACTACTGTATGACCGCTAACCCTGACATAGATGTGGAAGTGCCGGGAACGCACATCGGAATGGCATTTAACCCCGCAGCCTATTCCGTCGTTGCTGAGCGACTTGCTGCAGCATGTCCCCGAAAGTAGTTCAGCCCACGATCTCCAATACTGCGCCGCTGGTGGTCTCCAACAATTCGGTCGTCCGTCCATCCGTCTCCAGTACAAGCGATGCCGAAGCAATGCTGTTGTTCGCAACCTCGAAGACTCCCGAACAATCCGTCTTTGTATAAGGGAGACTAAGAACGCTCTCTCCGCGTCCATCGATCGTCGCGTGCAGCCTTACTCCGTTGGGTGTCGCACACCGAAAATCCCACAGCATGCGTTCGCGCTCGGCTGTTTCCTTCAGATTCTTGAACACGTGCTGCGCCCCATCATGCCAAAGTACCGCTTTGCGAAAAATCAGACCAAACGGCATTTCGTAGGTCAGTGCCTCGAAAGTAGTAGCTGATCTCTCGGTCCGGGGAAAATACGCGTGAGCCCAAGTCCAAAACTCACGATGCCGATATCCGCAATTGTGGCCCTGCACTCCGAATCCAAGTGGCTCGCCCACGAAACTCCGGTCGTCGAAAATGATTTTGCCGGAAAAAATGCATCAGAATGTGGCGTGCGTGAGAATCCAATCCAACCCTTGCTGCTTAGAGTGACACTCAAACTGGATCGATAGCCAAGGTTCCAGCTGATCTGGTGCCCGTCAACGTTCAATTCGCCACGGCAAGAATCTTCTTCAATCGAATTATCCCCAACTCTAAAATGAAATGGAGTTTGACCTCGGCTGCTTAGGTCGAATTGGCTCAGTGGAAATCCCTGGATAAAATTCTGCGGTTTCCCGCCCACAGGAAACCAGGAAGCCCAGATCTGAACCGGCTGCGCTTGCGAGTTCGCGTCGCAACCCGCTCGTCCGGGATTCAACAATAAATACCGGAACCACCAAGCACCGCTGCCATCCGCCAGTCCGAGACGCAGAAACCACACTTCATACCGGCGGCGGACCGATAATTTTGAAAATACTTCGTTGAGAGTCGCCACTGATCTGATCTCTAAGAAAAAGAAACTATCTCACAAAATCTATAGCGTAATGGTGATGGCGGTCACTGCGCCTGCAAGGCATACGGTGAATAGTGTGTGAAGCCGAAGGTTTCCCGCCATGCTGGACGTGTCCGCATTTGCAGCGGGCTTTAGCCAGTTCGCACCCGATCAGCTGCGCGCAGTCCTGGAAAACTACCTGCCCAAAGGCTCGACGTTGCAAAGAGCCACCGCTATCGAAGCCGCACTACGCAGTCCAATTGGTCAGTCTCTGCGGGAAGCGATGGCGCGATGGATCGTTGATGAGATCGTCCCCGTAGAGTCTCTGGTGCCCGAGTCTTATCTAAAGTGGCGTGCGCCTGTGCGAGAGGCGATGATGTACGTTGTGGCACACCTGTCGCCGGCACGGCTCGCTCCGAAGCTCCTCGAACAGATTGAAGTTCCCATCGATACACCCGCCGAAGTGCGGTTGTTGCGGCTCATTGCCAAGGTTCCAGGGCTGCAGAAATTGGGCCAAGTGATCGCGCGAAATCAGCACCTCCGCCCCGCCTTGCGCGCTGCTCTCGCCAAGCTTGAAAACGGAATCCGTGATGTTAAGCCCGAGGACATGCGTAGCGCCATCGAAAAGGGCCTTGGCCCTCAATTGAAGCGTTTCGAGGTAAGAATTGCTCCGGCGATTCTTTCTGAGGCCAGCGTGAGCGCCGTCATCCGCTTCACCTGGAAAAATCCCGAAACAGGGCGGCGTGAGCGTGGTGTCTTCAAGGTCCTGAAACCTCACATTCCCGAGTACTTCGCTGAAGACATGGGTTATCTCCAGGGATTAGCCCAGTACTTCGGAGACCGGCACCACTCCTATGGGTTTGAAGCCGCTCTAATCCCGGACACATTTCGAAAAGTTCGGCGCCTGCTCCGGCACGAAGTTAATTTCAGGCGTGAACAAAAGACGCTAACGGAAGCAGCGGCTCTCTATCGAAATATCCCTCGCGTCCGTGTGCCGCACGTGATCAAGCCCTTGTGCAGCGCAACCATCACAGCGCTTACAGAGGAACCTGGAACCAAGGTGACGAGCGCAGCCTTGCGTCTATCTGCTTCCGGCCGGCAAAGGCTGGCCGAGCAACTTGTCGAGGCCCTGATCGCCGTTCCCCTGTTTGCTGCGATGCCCGAAGCGATCTTCCATGGCGATCCGCATGCCGGAAATGTGCTTTATAACAATCGCACTCGTGAACTTACGATCATCGACTGGGCACTCCGGGAGAGACTCGATCGCGTGCAGCGCCGGCATCTGGCACTACTATTTCTGATGGTCATATTGCGCGATCCCATAGGCACTCTCCATGAGATTGCGGCACTCAGCCAGCATCAGATCCGTGTAACTTCGAGGCGCGGACGAATGGTCCGGGCATTGGCAGCCGATTTCATCGATGAATTGCCGGCTTCACGGCTCCCCGGCGGCGCTGATGCGATGCGCCTTCTGGAGCGCGTGGCGATCAAGGGCATCAAGTTTCCAAGTTCCCTGATCATGCTGTCGAAGGTGATGTTTACGCTGGAAGGCATACTGGGCGACATCGTCGGCTCAGATGCGGGGATGAGATTCACGCTCGCGCGTAAAGTCGCCCAGCACTGGCTTACGAATCGATCTGCGTTCCGCTCCCCCCTTCTGGGGAGGGACTGGCTCACGCTGCAATGCAGTGCGTTCCTCTACACAGGCCGTTTATGGGTAAAGTGGGAGCAGGCAGTCCTGAATCGGCTTCTTACACACAAATCGATGCCTGCGCCTGCACGAGCATAAAGGTGGTACAGGCGTCCAACCCAACATTCGCGCTGTTCAAGCAGGAACGGCTTCGTGGCGCCGAGCAGTTTTGGACCGTGCCGACTTTGGCTTGCCAGCAACTTTACTGGGTTTAATCATCGATCCAATTAACGATGTCTCGGCATTCACAAAGTTCCGCAATCCTTCGCTGGTTACACTTGCAACAGGAACCAACCGGGCGGGAGACATCATCTCCACGGCTCGTGTTGTCGCATCGAGATTGACATTCATTTGCTGACCCAGGACATCAAGGAGGCGTTTCTGCGCTTCGATAAATGCATTTCCAGCTTCGCGCGCCAGGTGTGCCAGTTCAGCTTTCTTCACTGATTTGCTTTCATATTCTTTCTTGGTGCTGGTGGCCTTCTCGGCCTCTTGCGCCACGACTTCCAAGAACTTCTTCTGTGCACGGGTAAACGTCTCGACTCCCTCGCGCGCAAACTCAATTAACGGGGTAGCACTATTTTTTTGCGACTTCTCTGATTGCAACCATTCCAGCGTCTGCTTGCTGGTCGTAGTCAGCAATTCTTGCTGCATCCCAAGGAGAGTGTCGAGACTGCGACGTACAAGATCCGTCATTGCTGCCGCCGGTAAGAAGCCGCCGACCCGTTCTTTCACTCCGTTTAGGACAATTTCGTTCTCCTGCTGAGCCAGATTAAGAAGAGTGCGTTGTGCTTCCACGAGACTCGATGTGCCTTCGACTGCGAGCTCGGTCAAAATCGCGAGCGGCGACTGTTCATCGTGGGCCTTGGTATGAACCGGCATGGTTGCCTCCAATTGCTGCATTGCAGCATTGACTTCACTATAGTGCTTAGTGCGCTCGCAGTCAACGAGTCTTCCGCGCGTTGTGCGTTGCATCAACACCAATTGTGATGACGATCACTCCCGCGTATCCACTCTGAACGCAATATGGCTAGAGAAAGGATGCTCCCGATGCGGGCGGGCATGCTTCTGCGGTATTAGGGAACACAGAAATGGAAAAGATTCGTGCAGTCGAGACCGCAAAAGAATTAATGACCGAAGCGGTCGCATGGTCGGTGATGAAATGGCTTCGTGAAAAGAAAAGCGTACGAAAAACTGCCGACCAAGCCAATGCAGCCCTGGATCAAGTGCATCAGGCAGTGAAGGATCGCTGGCCTGAGGATGTCAGAGTCGCTTATAGAGCGATGGCTCAGGAAGTAGCGGAGAAAATGAAGGGACATAGCCGACACGAATCGAACTTCCCGGAAACAAATGCTCAGGCAATCCTCAACGCTAAGAGAGTCAAAGAGGCGGACGACGAAGCGCAAAGGGCCCGAATGGATGCGGAAGAAACGTTCGACATTGCGGAGAGACAACTTAGCACGGCCCTTGCACGAGAAGGATGTCGAAAAGCGATCCGCTCATGGGAACTGCACGAAAAGGCAATTCGAAAGGCCGAAGCTCTCATTTCCTCATAGTAGCGACCTGCATTGTGTTCGCCTCGTGCAGGGGAGAAACGCCTTCGGCTTCTCTGTACAGTTCATCAATCTCCTTGCGATAGCGCTCCTCAATTGCCTTGCGGCGCAGTTTGAAAGTTGGCGTCAGAGTGCCATCACTCGCGGTGAATTCATCGGGCACGAGAAGGACTTTTTTCAAAGTTTCGAAACGTGCGAGATCGCGATTCACCTGCGCGATGATGCTCTCGTACAAATTCCTGACTTTCGGATGGCCAATCAGTTCCTGGCGAGATGAAAACGCAACGTTGTTAGCCCTGGCCCACTCCTCGAGCAGGGGGAAGTGCGGGGAAATGATTACCGACGCGAACTTGCGCCGGTCACCCAATACCACTGCGGTGCCTATAAGGGAATTCAGCTTGATGGAGTTCTCGATTGGCTGTGGAGCAATAAATTTCCCTCCCGATGTCTTCAGCAGGTCCTTCTTGCGATCGGTCACCGACAAGAAGCCTTCCTGATCGAGATTGCCGATATCTCCCGTTTTGAACCATCCATCTACAAATGCGTTTGCGGTTTCTTCCGGACGGTTCCAGTACCCGCGGAAAACTGACGGTCCCCGTACCAGGATTTCGGAGTCCTCGGCTATTCGCACTTCGACATTCGTTAGCGGTCTACCGACGGTGCCCACTTTATGCGCGCTGGGGGTATTGATTGCGATTACGGGAGAGGTTTCGGTCAGTCCGTAGCCTTCGTGGATGCGAACGCCGATGCTCGCATACCAAGATGCCAGTTCTCTTCCGAGAGGCGCTCCTCCCGAAATGAATAGTCCGACCCGTCCGCCGATGCGTGCACGGACTTGCGAATAGACCAGTTTATCGGCCAGTTTCCAGCTTAGAGACTTCGGGCTCTTGCCCGCCAGAATTTTTGAACTGTGCGCACGACCTACAGAGAGGGCCCAGCGATAAATGGTGCGTTTCGGAAATCGGCTGGCCTTCTGTTCCACTTGGCCGTAGATCTTTTCATAAACTCGTGGTACTGCGACAAAGATTGTGGGTAATACCTCAAGCAAAGTCTCGGGCAGTTGCTCGATGAATGGGCAATACGCAAGCGTCACACCGCGATAGAGCAGAGCGTAATCCGCGTGACGTGCCGTAACATGCGACAACGGCAAAAAGGAAACACTGATTTCATTGGGGCCAATATCAAAACCTTTGAGCGAGTTCAGCACGTTCGACGTCAAATTGCCGTGACTCAGTTGAGCGCCCTTCGATGTACCCGTTGTGCCGGAGGTGTAAATAATCGACGCCAGATCTTCTGCCGAAATCGCGCCTGCACGCGCTTCCAGATCTGGGTCGCGCTCAGATGGGCCCTCACGCATAATACGTTGCATCGGATCGGTGTGGGCCGCGTTTACCGGATCCATCACGACGATGCGTTCTACTGCAGTTTGGTCCTTAATAGAAAGGACTTTATCAAGTTGCTGCGGCGTGGAAACCACAACCACTTTCGCGCCGGAATCGGTGAGGATGTAAGCAGTCTGCGAAGGTGTCAACGTCGAGTAGATCGGCACCACCACCACGCCCAATAACAGGGAGGCGAAGTCCGCGATGGCCCACTCGGGCCGATTCTCGCTGAGAATAGCCAAACGATCTCCCTTAGACAGGCCCCATCGCCTCAGTGCCCGTGCCATGCCAGTCACATTCCGATAAAACTCATTTGCGCTGATCGGATGCCAACGAGATCCTTCGTGAGCAAGCATCAAGCGTTGTTGCCCCCGATCTACGATGGCAAAGAAAATGTCATTAAGAGTTTCAGGCGTCATGGTAGGCTCCTCCCGACGCTGCGAAGAAGTAGGCGATCCGCCGTCCCAGAACCCAATCGAAGAAATCTGTTTGCTCTTGGTTGTGTGGTTCGCCTACTTGTTGAAATGGCCCCACCGGAGTGTCGGGCCAAACGAGAAACGGACATAGTTCTGGCGCGGTGCCAGGAGATTGGAGAACAGGTGAGTGTTCTCCCAGTCGCGAATCTTATTCGACTTTTTTCGAGACATTTACGTCACACCCGCCGCCCAGCCCAAAAACAAATTCTGTGTCACTTTGGTGAGCATTAGGAAGCGGAATTTGCAAACCCAACAATAACGGGACTAACTTAGGTGGAAATTCGATGTTCGCATTCTCGTGAATGCCTCCGAACCCAGGACGGGCAAAGAGAGTGACCTTCTTCCACGTTCGAAGATAGAACTGTGGGCCTGCGGCAAAAGTGTACGTGGTCGACTTGAATGCCACGTTAATTGAGTTTGCACCTCCAGATACGAGTCCAGATTGATTCACCGCGGGAGCAAAGACAGTTTCACTGCCATTAATAGTCCCCGCGCCGCTGATGATGCCATCGCCCATGGCACCGAAGTCTCCGCCCAGGGCCAGCCAGGGTTTTACAGTGACGCCAAAATCGGCTTCAAACCCGCGCTCAGTCAGATTTCGAGCCGGGCTAATCATGTAATCGAACCCAGTGAAGAGCGTGTAACGGTTGATGTCCGTCTGCTGCGCTAATAATGGTAGATAACCAAGAACTACAAGGCCGCAAGACAGGAAACCCGTTACACGTTTCATACCCACCTCGTGAGGGCTCTGACCTCGATTTTCGAGTGGTGGCTCTAGATGATCGCCGCGCGGACGGAAATGAGGGCAACTCATTACTACAGAAACGAAGGACGCATGCAGTGACGGCCATCACTTCCGCTCAGGAATCAGGTCCAAAACAACGTGACCAGCATCACTGCATTCACGCGCCACATGCCTCACCATTTCTCCCGAACGGTTTCTCGCGCCCCGTCAACGGAGTATCCCCAAAAAAGACTAGACCGATGCAACAGGAGGCTCACCATGGACCGGAGCACAGATTGGCCGTGGAGTTGGGAAGAGGAAATAGAGTGGAAGGCAGACCTGGAGGAAAGAGATTATGACTTTCTTCTGGAACTAATCGCGAATGCAATAGAGGATAGTAAAGTAGATTCACGGTACGCCCTTGGCTCTCTCCGAGAGACAATCACAGAGGATGCCCCTTCTGAGGAATATCCGGTCACAATCTGAATATTTTCGTCTCGGGAATGTCGATCAGGACGGTATGACGAGTTCGCGCAATCTTAGATTGTTGCCGTAAGGCGGGTACCGCAAGCTGCCGAAATCCAACACCGTGCTGTGATATAGAACACCGCGGGCGTTCGTGTAGGCGCGAAATCCCCACTCCCCGTGGTATTTCCCCATTCCAGAGTTGCCCACGCCTCCGAAAGGCAGATCATGAATGATGGGTTGCAGCGTGCAGTCGTTCACCACCACGCTTCCGGAGGTCGTCGAATTGAGCACTTGCTCGGTCGTGGAGCGATCCTCCGAGAACAGATACAAGCCAAGCGGGCTTGGTCGCGCATTAACGAACTGAAGAGCTTCCTGTAGGTCGCTAATTTCGAGCACTGGCAGGATCGGACCAAAGATTTCTTCCTGCATCGCGCGGCATGTTGGAGAGACATTGACCAACACTGTCGGTGCTATGAAACGGTCAGCCCGATCGTGCTGTCCCCCGTGATATATGGTTCCACTTGCGAGCAATTGAATGAGGCGATCAAAATGATAAAAGTTAACAATCCGGCCGTAGTCCGGACTTTCTTGCGGATCTTGTCCATAAAATTCAGTCAGCGTTTCTTTCAAGTACCTCAGGAATTCTGCGGCAACGTCCTTGAAAACCAAAACATAATCGGGCGCCGTACAGGTCTGGCCCGCATTAAAGCATCGGCCAAATGCGATCCGACGAGCCGCAATCTGCACGTTGGCGGATGAGTGAACGATGGCCGGATTCTTTCCACCGAGTTCAAGCACAACTGGTGTCAGCCGCTTCGTAGCTGCCGCCATCACAATTTTCGCGACCGTGACCCCGCCGGTATAGAAAATGTGGTCCCACTCTTGTTCCAGAAGAGCGGTCGTATCGGGAATTCCTCCGAGGACTACGGAAAACGCGTTGCAGTCAATGTATTCCGGTATGAGGCGCGCGATCAACTCCGCCGTCGTGCCGGCAACGTCCGAAGGTTTTATGACAATAGAATTGCCAGCGGAAATGGCTCCGATCAAGGGGGACAGCGTCAACATTACAGGGTAATTCCAAGTGCCGATAATTAGCCCAACACCGAGGGGATCAAATCGCACATGTGCCCGGGATGGTGTTAGCACGAGCGGCGTGCTCGTCTGTAGCGGTGTCATCCAATAACGTAGGCGCGCCAGCGCGTGGTCGATCGCGCTGGTCATGTACTTTACATCGACCCAGTCTGCCTCAATCTTGTTACGGCGAAGATCCGTCCACAATGCGGCATAGAAGTCCTCCGCATGTTCCTTTATCAGCGATCGTAATGCGATCAATTGGCTCTCGCGCCACTCTGCTGATCGGGTGGCGCCCGATCGGAAGTAATTGCGATGGCGAGTTACGAGGTTTTCTAAATCTCGCGGATTCATGCTTAACCTGGGTAGCCCTTTCCGTCATTCATGGCAAGGGATTGAAAACTACAGTCCGCACCATGTTGTTGGTGCAGCGCCACCACCCGCAAAAAATGCCCTCGCTCGCGGCACGAACCGAAAGTGAAGACCAATCATTCGAAGAGTCTGCCGCCCGGTAATCGGTAGGACTGACGTCGAGAGAAGTCGTATCCAGTCGAAGCCCAAGGTGCAGCGACTTGAGAGCGCTCTCCTTCGCGCTCCACAGGAGTGCTGTTAGAGTCGCCCGCTTCTCTGGCGAAGCTCTGTCAAGCAGCTTCTGCTCGTTTGCAGTAAAGAAATCGGTAACAAACGAAGGATCGCGTGATTCGACCAGCTCCAAGTCACACCCAGGGTTTGGCCCCGATAGGGCAACTACACACAGCGCTCTGCCGCCCCGATGGCTGAGCGAAAGTCCGACGTCCGATTTTTGGTTGAAGAGGAAGAGTTCTGGTGCTCCGGAGGGTGCGGCTCGTATTTCTATGTCCACGAGAAACGGAATATCGAGGGGAAGTTTCAGAAGAGAAGCTGCTGCTAGTTTCGCCGTCCAGCGCCCAAGCCTCCAATCCGCACGCCTCTTGTCAAACCGTAGTTCCCCGAGCCGCGACAGTTCTTGTCCACTCAGCCACTGATTTCCGGAAGGCACGTCCGATTCAGTTTGCTCTATCCAATAGGCGTCCATGGCATCAGTCGCGTCGGTCTTTGTTGAAGACCGGCTTCACGCAGCTTCTGCGATCTCCAGATCTGTAGTTCGCTTCGACGTATTCTCAGCTGCCATTCCACGCTGCACCGCCTGAATAAGATAAGGCCTGAGCTTCGCTGGTGGAATAATGCGATTCAGCGCACCCACGTTCAGCGCACGCTGCACGCTGTGAATGCGGTCAAATTCGCTGGCCATTTCTCCTAACTTTTCGGAATACACCGCCTTGAACAGTTCGTTCCACTGACCGCGCAGCTTCACTTTCTCCCCAACTTCCGCCTGAACCATGGCGGAACCTAGGGCTTGCAGCCTCTCATCTTTGCGAGTCCTGGTATCAACCTCACCTGCAAACACCACCCCGGCAGCAGGAGCTCCTCCGATCACGGAAGCGTAGGTTCCCTCCAAGGCAGCCACTTCGAGGTGATCGTTCAAAGCACGGGAGAACACAACGTAAGCCCCTCCGTGATATCGCGAGATGACACAAAACACGATCGGCCCTTTAAAGTTCACCACTGCTCTTCCAATCTCGGCCCCGTACTCCAACTGTAATCGCCGCATCGATTCGGGCGAACCGTCGAACCCTGAAAGGTTCGCGAGAACCACGACAGGACGATTGTTGCTGGCAGCATTGAGCGCTCGTGCCACCTTCTTCGAAGACTGTGGGAAGAGAGTTCCGGCAGACCATTGATCGGGTCCATCAGCGGGCACAAAACCCAAGCGTGGAACAGCACGCGACTCAATGCCAATCACGCACACCGGGTACCCGCCCAGATGAGCATCCCAGACCACTGCCGTTTCGGCGGCTCTCATTCCGGCCCAGCGCTCCAGCGATGCATGGTCTTGGTCGATTACGGCCATCATTACCCGGCGAATATCGAACGGTTTCTTGCGGCCAGGATTTGTCTTGTCAGACAAAATCTCGCCCACCCACGCGAAACTGTCCTCACCTTTCTCAGTATGGGGATATTTCTGCACATCGCGCTCGATGGGATCGGTCGTTTCAGTCCGCCGCGGAAAGCGCTCCCCTGGCAGCACATATGTGTGTTCATAGTGACGAAACAGGATATGGCATGCTTCGTTGATATCGCGGGCCCAATACTGGGCTTGGCCATTTACACCCATGATTCGGTCGTAGCCGCCAATTCCTTGATTGTCTTCCGCCGAAATACCACCAGAGTAGTCCAGAGCTCGCTTCCCCGTGAGCACCATTGAGGCCTTAGGAGTCATGACAAGGATTCCACGTGTGTGCATGAGCATCGTGGCTTCAGCATTCCAGTAGGGTTGTGCTCCAACATTGATTCCATTAACTATCAGATTGACCTCGCCGCCACCTTGTGTAAATTCCACCAGACGCTTCAGTACGCGGGCGATCCAGTCCATATTCTCCACACCGCTTTCCATCGAGATCTTCGCTCCGGCGGAAATCGGGAACCATTCCAATGGAACGCCGATCTTTTCGGCTAGATCCAGCGCGCCTAAGATCAGACGGCATTCCGCCTCTGCCAGAGCTCCCAAATCTCGACTCGGATCGCCCAGCAGCAAAACCCGCGTCATTCCTTCTGGATAACGATGGGTGAAGTTCCGGATGACTCCGACAATAATGTTCGAGCGGTTCTGACCATAGGGACGATCTACCGGGACGAGGTGACCCTCGGCGTTAAGGTCATGTTCCACAAAATCGCCGGCAGGAAAATCCGCTCGCATGTCTTCTCTGGCCGGAGTCATCATCTTGATGATCTCGTACGGGTACACCATGCCGCGTTGACGGACACGAATCACTTTCTGATCGTAGGGCGTAAGTGGCTTAAGAGGGAGCAGCTTGTCCGCGGGACGAAATGTAATCAACAGTCCACTGCCGATTGGACTCGAAATACGTACCACCATTTCACGCAGTTCTCCCGTCGTGGGATTAGGAATTCGGGCACGCACGACCACTTGCTCCAGCCCTAAGCCTTCCGTGGCTGGCGCCAGCTTGCGCACGATATCGTGTAATTCGCTTTGCTTCAGGTTAAGAGGAGGCCACACGTAGAGAAATATCCGATTCCAGTACAGGCGTTCGTGCGGACGTCGGCGCGATTGAAACAAGCGAATTGCCGCAAGAGCTTCCATCAACATTCGCTCCAGATGCGGTAACTGTACAATTCGACCTGATTCATCACGCACAGGGGTTACATCACGAACCTCGGCGGCGGCAAACAGTCTCTCGTCCTGGGGGTTGTCGCGGGCGATCGCGTGAATGACATAAACGTCTTCGACTGACGGTAAACGCTCAATATTGAAGTTGCTGAGCCTCCAGAGATGAAGCCGCTTACCCATCATCGGATGCAATCCGCGGTACAGCTTCTCCTCTTTGAATCCGACGTCGCTTGCGCGGTAAGTGAAAAATTGCATTCCGCTCACCCATTCCCGAAGGGTGACCGCGGCAGAACTAACAACGATGCGCCGGATTGGACGCGGAAAGGGAACCGCATTAAGCATGGACTGCACTTCCTGCTCAGTAGCCGCGGGCTCACCCAGCTTATGGAAGCGGCAGACATGAAAGTCGACGACCACGTCGTGATCGGCAGGTACTTCCGCTATAACAGGAATCAATGCTTTTCCGGCAGCGGTGAGTTCGTCGTACGAAGCGTAGATGGCGAAGACGCGAATGCGCTTTCCCTCATGATCGTATTCGTCCGACACGTAACAATGTCCGTCTGCGAGTGAGCATTTCGGATTCAGGAGCTTTCGAATCCTGTAATACCTACCGGTAAGGACCTGGAGCATCGTGTGACGCAGAGCTGGATCGGCAGCTGGGAAATGGCGGGCGAATACGCTTGCCAGTTGGTACGGAAACTGGATCAGCTTGTGGATTTTTGCCTGACGGTCTTTGGCATTGGGATGAGCTCCAAGATAGGCAATGTTGCTTTCCGCTTCTTCGTACGCTTGAGCTCGCGATCGCTCGAACAAACGTTGATCGAAGTACCGATAGCGCAATTCACAGGCGAGATCGCTGACGGAGGGATAGAGCGCGCGTGTAATCGTGATCATGCGGCCTAGAAGCTCACGAAACGATCCGTTCGCACTTGGCTCTTCGGTATTGGCGTATTGCATACGCCGCTCGAGAATGCCGACGATGCACGCAGCCTGCAGTTCCATCCTTTGATGTGACTTGCAGATCCACAGCAAACTCTCTTTCAGCTTTGTTGATCCATCCAGGGCGATGACACCGTAATGAGACAAGGCCCGTCGGAGTGCATCAACAAAATACATGGGGAGCCCCTCCCCGCCAGTCTCCGCCACACGCAAATAAGCGAACAGGTAAGATTCGGCGCTCGGTTCCTCCCCAGCAGTACGATGATCGAGGTCGGGTTCGCGCTGAAATAGAGAACAAATGTCGACAAAAATGTCGAGAATTTCGTCTTCGCTCTGTCGGATTTCTTTGCTGTTAGCCGGGAACATCTGGCTCCAGGAGCTGAACCGGAGCGCGATGGATGTCGGGTTGAGGTCGAAACCAAGAAACAATTGACGAAGTTCGTTCAAGATCTCTCTGCAAGGCTGTTCGGCTTCTCCACTCGCCTGGGCCGCAGAGCGCCCAAAAACCACACGATCTCGGACCTGTGCCACAGCTACGCCACTCGAAGCTTCGATCTCGATCAGCGGAGTCCCCGTATCGACCTGCACATTCGGCATGGTTAGCACTCGCTGGACTCTGCCGGCGATGGGAGCGACTAACTGCGTCTCCATCTTCATCGCTTCGAGGACCGCCAGACGATCGCCGACAGCGACCATGACGCCCGGCTTCACGGCGATAGAAACCACAACCGCTGGCATCGGTGCAGCCACCACTCCTCCACCATCTCGATCGATCCGGTGCGACACTCCATCGACTTCAATTCTTGTGCTGGATCCATGAACTACCGAAACAATGTGAAATCGACGTCCAAAAACAGTCAGCCAACTCTCGAATTCACCCATGCGTTGAATATGCGCGTTGACAGACTCTCCCTCCACTTCGATTCGATACTCCTGGAAACCGAGACGATGGGTCTTGATTGGATAAATTTGTCCGCGGTAGCGAAGTTCACGGCTCCGACCGATTTCACTGCGGACCTGTGGCCGACCGCGCGCGGCAGACGCATAGAATTGTGCATACTCAATGGCGAGATCGGCGTCGTACGCATCAATCGCTGCGTATAACAAAGCCACATCACCGTGCTTGCTGGATAGGTGATCACCATTCGCTGACAGGCGGTCGAGCCATCCAACATCCACTAGCCCGTTCTGAACCTCGGCACGACTCAGCATTTCCAGTAGAAATGCTTTGTTAGTCGTTCCACCTCTTATGACAATGGTGCTGTCCTGAAGAGCACGTCTAAGCCGTGACAAAGCCTCTTTTCGGGTTTTGCCAAAGCCGATAACTTTGGCAATCATCGAATCGAAGTCCGCGGGAATGGTTTCGCCCTCGACTACGCCCGTATCCACCCTCACACCTGGACCGGTCGCTAACCGAAAGTATTCGATGGTGCCCGGTGCCGCCGCAAAACCATTCTCGGGATCTTCGGCATTCAACCGGACCTCCACCGCGTGCCCCATAGTGGCCGGGCAATCATCTTCCAGACAGGATCCCTGAGCTACCCGGATTTGAAGCTTAACTAGATCTGCCCCGGTAGTACATTCCGTGACCGGGTGTTCTACCTGCAATCGAGTATTCACTTCCATGAACCAGAAGCGATCGTTCTTCGGGTCGCAAAGAAATTCGACGGTGCCGGCGTTGCTGTATCCTGCCGCCTTGCTCAAGCGGACCGCTGCCCGGCGAAGTTCTTCGTCTTGCTCAAGAGAGAGCGCCGGGGAGGGCGCTTCCTCGAGAATTTTTTGGTGCCGACGCTGAATCGTGCAATCTCGAACTCCTAAAGCCCATGTCGTTCCATAGTGATCGGCGATTACCTGGACTTCTACATGGCGGGCGTACTGCACTGCCTTTTCCAAGAAGATTGTCGGGTCGCCAAATGCCTTGAACGCTTCAGAGCGGGCGGCATCAAAAAATTGGGACAGCTGCTCTTCAGAAGGCACGAGGCGAATCCCGCGGCCACCGCCGCCCGCCGTCGCTTTGATCAGAACCGGAAAACCCAGACGCTCTGAGATCAGGCAGGCATCACTGAGATTTTCTACCGCGCCTTCGCTCCATGGAACAACTGGAATCTGTGACTGCTCCGCCAGGCGCTTCGCAGCAATCTTGTCCCCCAATCGACGCATTACATCTCCGGATGGACCGATAAACACAATCCCCATGTCCCGGCAAAGATCGGCGAAGGCCGCGTGCTCGGCTACAAAACCCCATCCCACCCAAACAGCTTGCGCGTGTGTGGACGCAAGTGCCTCAGCGAGACGGTTGTAGTCGAGATAGCTGCTTTTCGGCCGATGCGTCTCTGCGTCGATGAATTGAGCTGCGCCCAGGCAGATTGCTTCGTCCGCTTCGCGCACGAACATGGCTTGTCGGTCGGGCTCCGTGAAGAGCGCGATCGTGCGTAGGGGCACGTCGTACTCATGCCGAAACTCGCTCGCCGCATGAAGAAACCGCATAGCGGCTTCGCCACGGTTGATAATGGCAACGCGCTCAAATTTGTTCTGCATAGGAAGCCTCATGACGGGCAGCGCAATCGGCAATGCGTTATGCCGCAACCGCTTCGCCCAACAGAATGGCTTGCAGGCTAGTCAGACGCTCTGTATCGATGAAATTAGGGAGCGCTACAGTTTGATAACCGTTCAGAGTCAGGTAGCAGTTTCCTTTGTCGTCCAGGACTTCTGCCTCAAAGGTCTTCTGCACCACGTTGGGAGTTATCACAGCGAACAAGCGCCCTTCGACGAGATCAGGAGATCGGAACAGCGCGATTCGACCGACGTGCTGCGGAAGCGCCATTCGGCCTTGCAAACCTAGTTCCCACACCCCCGCGGTCTGGAAGCACAGCTCGATCAGACGTGGTGCCATGAGTGTTAGCAATTCGGACGGATGATGATTAGGAGGCAAGCCCTTCGCCAATACGCCTAGCATCTGTTTTCCATTCCACCATGCTTTCTCAAGTACCTGGTAAGCAGGCCCATGGAAGTAGATCTGATAAATGTCAGCGGCTTCAACGCTGCCGCCACCTCGTTCAGGAAGAGTTTTTGGTGCTGGTGCCTGCACGGAATTCTTCGCCAAGAGTACGCGGCCAGTAAAATGCGTGACCCGTTGCGACTCCGCTTGGTTTGCCAGAGCACGCTCACCAATTAACTCGCATTCCATCAGCAGGTGATCTCCCTCCGGGTGAATCTGGGTTTTGATCCGTACGTCGCGCGGCGCACTGCGATAGAACTTGAACGGAGCCAAAAAGTTAATGTCTTCGATCGATTCGATGTGCCATCCGGGAACCAGCCGCAGAGCGGCCTCGGCGAAGGCTTCAATACCCATCACGCCGGGCAGCACTGGATTGCCTTCGATTCGGTGATCATGCAGGAATGGTTGTACTTTGGGATCTAACGTCGTCTCAACCGAACACCCGTTGTAGAGACTTATAGCTGCGACTCTGCCAGCCATCGGTCCAACTTTCGGGGAGGTTTCCTGCAGGACTTCCACTGCGGACTTACCGAGGCCGCCATCTTGGTCGAATTCCTGTAGCAGAACTCCCAGACGCTGCGCGATGACAACTTCACCGCGGGTTGTACCGGTGGTGAGTTCTCGACGAATCAGCGGAATACCTGCTTCGGGAGGTAGCATGTCAATCCCGGCTAACTCCATGACCTTCGGGATGGAACCACGAGTGGCCATGCCAATGCCTCCCCAAGCCGTCCAATCGATCGCAATGCCACGAGTTGCCGGGCGCGAGGTGCGGAAGTTCGACGTGATCTTGCAGAGTAGATCGTTCGCTGCGCTGTAGTCGGTTTGGCCTGCGTTGCCAAAACGGCCGGCAATCGAACTGAACACCACAGAGGCTCGGACTGGCATATCGCCGATCGCATGCAGCAGGTTGAAGAAACCGTCGCTCTTGATGTTGAATACGAGATCGAACTCCTGTTGATTCTTGTCGGCCATAGAGTGGCTTCGTTCGATTCCCGCAGCGTGCAGCAAAACGTCGACGCGTCCGTGCTTGTTCCGCACCTGCTCGATTACTCGGGCGACTGCCTCGGCGTCGGTGACGTTCACGCTAAAGTAGTGTGCCGTACCTCCAGCGGCATGCACGGCATCGATAGCCGCTTGCGCGGCTTGTGCTCTCTCCAGAATGGCTAATTCTTTCTCAACCAAGGCTGGAGTCGCCCGCTCGCCGCGCCTTTGAATCCGCTCGAACAGTTCGCGTTTGAGACCTTCCTTATCGGTGACATATCGCTTGAGATCCGCATCGTTGGCATCTGGCTCAGGAACCAAATCGAGAAGATAGAATGTGCCTCCCGATGCCCCGGCCAAGTCCGCTGTAATCGCCGAAACGATGCTTCCGGCCGCTCCGGTGATGACGAAAACGCATTTCTCATTCAAGGTCATTCCGGGCTGGCCATCCACCGCCGGTAGTTCCCGGAGGCCGATAGTCCAGCGCTGTTCTGCCGTATACCCGATCTCAACTGCTCCAGGATCGCGAAGCGTTTCATCGATCAACAGGCCAGCGATTTCGTTGGCGTTACGTTTCGCCTCGAAATCGATTGCCTTTACCAGCGACTCCATGCGCTCCCGCTTGTATGCCTTGGTAAAACCGACGACCGCACCACCGAGTGGGGCGAATGCTCCAGCCTCGTCGTATCCATGGTGACCACCGAGTCGAGTCGCGGAGATGAGGAATGTGCCGGGCTTCCCGATGTGCTCGTACAGAAGGCGTATCGTGACACAGAAGGACTTAACGCGGAGTCGCAAAGCCTCGTGCCACGCAGCAAGATCCAGATTGGCGAGATCTGCTTCCTTATCGAGACCTGGGAGCCAATAGACTCCGTCGACTTGACCCGCTGAGACCCAGTTCTTGAGGCGCTGCGTGAGGGTATCCGCATCGGAACTTGGGTCGAGGATGAGCACTTCCATGCCAAGTTTCTTGAGTCGGTTGGTGAGCTCCTCACCAACCCCACCTTTATCGGGCATGAGGACCACACGGCTGTTGCTGCCGAGATTCACACCGGTCGTTTTGCAGAAGTCGAGTGGGGGCCGGAGCGTCGGTAGCGGAACGCGCCGTGGAATCCGATTTGCGGCCTCCAGGCTAGTCAATACGGGGCGAGCAGGATGGATGGCTGGCGAAGACACAGATTTCGGTTCAGCTCGTTCCAGTGTCTGCCCCGATGTCGAAGCAGCCGACACAGCTGCCGCTTTATCGTGAGCGAACTTGATGACGTGGGCTAACGTGGGGAAATCGCGCAGCTTGAGAGTTTCATCTCGCGGAATGTTATATGCGGCTCGCACCGCCGCGAACATTTCCGCTTGCTTGACCGTGTCGACGCCCAGGTCAGCCTCCAGATCAAGATCCAGATCCAACATGTCTTCCGGATAACCTGTCTTTTCAGCGACGATCTCCAGCACCTTCTTCTTTATTGGGTCATCAGTACTGGCCGGAACGGCGACCGAAGAAACGGGTGCTACAACAGGAGGAAGCGGCAATGCCGGTAACGAAACAGGTGCACGCACCGGGAACGTGCCAGCCAGATCCGGCCTCTTTTCATGCACGAAGCGGATCACGTGGGCCAGTGTGGGATAGTCACGGAGTTTGCGATTCTCATCGCGGGGGATGTTGTAGATCTCCCGGATGGCGGCAAACATCTCCGCTTGCTTGACTGTGTCGACACCGAGGTCGGCTTCCAGATCGAGGTCCAGATCAAGCATGTCCTGCGGGTAGCCCGTCTTCTCGACCATCAAGGCGAGAATGCGTTCCTTGACTGGATCGTCTACTGCCCTTTGAGGAGTCACGACTCCCGGCGGGGGAGGCGTAAGTTGAACTTTCGGCTCCTCCTTAACCACCGGCCGCGGCGCTTCCGCCACTGGTAGGGGGATTGGCTTTGCGTGTGCGAGTTCCGGTTTGCGCTCATATACGAATCGGATCACATGAGCGAGTGTTGGAAAATCGCGCAATTTGATCCGGTCATCGCGAGTTATGCCATAAGCCTCACGAATCGTGGCCATCACGTCGGCCTGCTTCACCGTGTCTACGCCTAGATCCGCCTCGAGATCCAAATCTAGATCGAGCATGTCCACGGGATAGCCGGTCTTCTCAGAGACCAGAGTCAATACCCGCTCTTTCACTGGATCACTTTCTACAACCGCTTTTGACGCCGTGAGTGGGGTCAGCTCGACTGGACTAGGCTTCTGTGTTTCTGAGATTTCTTTCGGGGCGACAACTGCCAATGGGATTGGAACCGTGGCCATCTCTACTGCCGGAACAAGACGCTCGGGCAATCCAGATACTCGCACTGGTTCTAATTTCTTTGCCTCCTCGGCCAAACGGTTCGCCGCACCTGTGTCGTTAACGCGCAACGTGCGATGCACCACCTCAAGATTTGTTTTTGAACCTGCAATTTTTTCGAGCCATGTTTTCCAGGTTTCCTCGTCGGTAATGCGATAGCTGTAGCCCAAGGCACTCGGACGCCGGCGCACACCGTCCTTCGTTGCGACCCAGCGGAACAATGACATGCTGATTTGCGACCCAAATCCCGCACCGAGACGCAGAGCGTATTCGACAGGATACGTGCCTCCCTTCGACAAATTCAGCGTGCCCAACTCGGGATCAACTTCTTTGAAGTTAGCTACAGGCGGTACTACTCCCGTCTCAAGGGACTTGACCGCCAGGACATCTTCCATGCCGGCACCCATCGCGTGGCCTGTGAATCCTTTTGTGTTGGCAATGACAAGCTGATCTGCTGCGTCACCAAACACGCGCCGCAACGCGTTGATCTCTGCCGACGCGCTTCCGCCGCGAGCGGGAGTGTAAGTTTCATGGGACACAAACACAGTGCGCTTCGCAATCTGCTCTCGCGAAATCCCGTGTTGACGCTCGGCTTGCGATACCAGCGTCTCCATCATTCGACCGATGTGCTGTACGTCGAGGCGCGTGGCGTGAAATGCACTGTTGGCGGTGATTGTGCTTAAGACTTCACAAATTGGTTGAATTCCTCTTTCAAGAGCCGCTTCTGCACTCTCGACGACCAATGCCGCTGCGCCCATTCCAACAATCATCCCGTGACGGCGACGGTCAAACGGGGTAGCGGCTTCCTCTACGATTTCATCGGTTGCCGCGGCACCACTGGCCAGGAATCCCGCGCCAAACCACTCCATGCTGTGGTCGGAAGTGATATCGTCCGCTGAAACGACAATGACTCGGCGGCAACGACTTTCCTGGATCCAATCCTCTGCCAGCCCAACGGCCTGGGTAGTACTCGCACAAGCCGCGTTCACTTGTGTGTTGGGTCCGCGCGCACCGATAAATTCCGCAAATTGTGAATGCCCCATCGACAGGACTCTTAGTAAGAATCGCCGATCAAAGATGTATGGCTCTTTTTCAATTGCATCTTGCAGGTCTTCCTTGCGCCGCTCGATTTCCTGTTCTAGTACGGAGTCGCCATTCGTTCTTGTCGAGCGGGCAAGCAGACTCTCCAGCAACGCCAACTGCTCACGACGCGAATGATCGGTGTAGTACCGGGAGATTTCCTCGGCCAAGGAATCGCAGCCCGGGAACGCAGAGGCGAAGATAATTCCGGTTTCGTCGCGCAAGGCATCTGGCAAAGCCCACCGATCGGGCAATTGAGTCCCTTTGCTCGTAGTCTTGTAGCGCATCACCAGCGGAATGCCCGCATCACGTAAAGCATCGATACCTGCCGCAATCGCCAGCTGAGTGGTTCGATCGAACGCTGCCAGCCGATCCGCGGAAATCCCGAATTCATTCTCCAGATCGAACTTTCCACTCCGGCCCGCCAGCTTAATCACATCGGATATATTGTTAATCGTCTCGAATGTCGGCTCTCCGTTGTCGCTCTTCACAAGACGCGTAATGTGTTTTTCGAGCATTGCCTTACGCAGACGCACCGGAATGAGATCGATAAACTGCTCACCTGCCAGAAGGCGACCTATATTGGAGTCGTCGAAGATTCGCTCCGTGCCGGGCAATCCAAGAGCCGCCCCGGTAATCACAACGCGACTACGAGCAGGCGCATGTTCGCCACCCTGATGAATCTGCCAGCCTTTTTCGAGGACATCAGCGAAGAAGTGGCCGAGTTTGGCAAAGTGATCGCCATTCTTGACAGCGGTTGGCTCAGTGGAGAGTTTTTCCGCAGCTCGCATGGGCAGTTGTTTCTCAATCGCGCCGGGTACTTGTGAAATCGATGCTTTTTCCTGCGCGACCGCAGGTCTGCCATGACCCAATCCGGCGGCATAAAGCCCGCACAGTGCCTGATTGAATGACGCAATATCGCCGAACTTCGGATGGTTCGTAAACAGCGAAACTACCTCGCCGTTTTGGCCAAGCACATCGTCGGCAAATCCCTGCAGAGCTTTCTTCGGTCCGACCTCGACGAATATGCGCGCTCCTGCCTCGTAGAGTGAGTGCAGACCTTTAACAAATTGCACCGGAGACGCGACTTGTCTTGACAAAATGTCGAGCATCTGTGGAACGACACCGGACCCGGTTGGATAGAACTCACCATTCACATTCGCAACGATGGGCAGCTTCGGCGACTCCAGATGGTGGTGCTCAAGTTCCTTCCGCAACGGTTCGCTTGCGGGCGCCACAATCGAGGTATGGAATGCGTGGCTGACCGGCAGTTCGGAAATTTCGTATCCAGCCTCTTGCAGGATGGCAATCGCCCGAGTCACCGCTTGGCTCGCTCCTCCAATTACTGCCTGACGATCGCTATTAATATTCGCGATGACGACATATCCGTCGATCGTTTTCAGAGTTCGTTCGATTTCACGCAGTGGCGCAAATACCGCGGCCATCTTGCCCTTATCAGCCACAGCGACCTGCGTCATTCCGCGTCCTCTGGCGCTGACCGCCTGGAGTGCGTCGTCGAAAGGCAACGCACCGGCGGCCACCAGAGCACCGTACTCGCCGAGACTGTGGCCCATCGTCATGTCTGGCTTGATGCCGTACGCGGCCAGAAGGCGGGTCAGGGCTAGATCGATCGCCAGTACTGCCGGTTGGGTAATCGCCGTTTGGCGCAAATCCTCATCGGCCTTCGCAACAGCGGCTGGGTCATTCTGGTCGACGAACATAAACTCCGTGAGGGGCTTGCCGAGAAGAGGAGTCATGACGCGATTCGCTTCGGCGAATGTCTCAGCAACAATTGGCTCCAATCCATGAAGTGGACGAAGCATATTCACGTACTGCGAGCCTTGCCCTGTATACAGGAAGGCCACCTTAGCCGCAGAACCGCGGCCGCGGAAAATACCTTGCGCGCGCAGCGCCTTCCACACAACTGGGTGATTCGAGGCAAGGCCTTTGAATGCCTTGGCGGATTTATCAGCCAAGTCGGAAGCGTCTGCGTAATCGATTGCCAGTCGCTCGGCTGCGCACAGGTCGGCCTCCATTGGTACCGCTGGTTCCGGCGCGCGACCTCCTTCGGCTTCCTTCATTACGGCTCGCAGGCGCTCAGCTAACTCATTTTCCGAGGCAGCGCCAATCACGAGCGCGCCGCGCAGTGGTACCTTGCAAGCGGATTTAGAAACGGAGGATGAAGATGAAGAAGAGCTCATGATTGCCTCGTTGTACACATTTTGCGGAAGGGTGCTAACCGAGACTGACCGCTTTCCATTGCCAGTTAGTCTGTGAGGAATGTGCTCTTCGAGCACAATATGGAAATTAGTGCCTCCGAAACCAAAGGCGCTTACTGCGGCACGTCGCGGCATATCTGATGGCACCTGCCAAGGCTTCAATTCGGTGTTCACGTAGAGAGGTGAATGAGCGAAATCGATATCCGGGCTCGGGTGTTCGCAATGCACACTGGGCGGCAGCACCTTATCTCGGAGTGCCAGCGCGGTCTTCAGCACACCCGCTGCTCCTGCCGCTCCTTTGAGATGCCCGATGTTCGACTTGACCGAGCCCAAAGCAATCGAATGCACGGGGAGATGATGAGGGCCCAGCATTTCGGTTAGACTCTGGGCTTCGACCACATCACCAACGCGTGTGGATGTCCCGTGTCCCTCGATCAGGGTCGCGGTAGCAGGTGACAAACCGGCGTTCTTCCACGCGCGTTCAAGGCAGAACTTTTGGCCAACCGGATTGGGTGCCGTTATTCCCTTTCCTTTGCCATCACTCGACGCTCCGATCCCGCGGATCACAGCGTAGATTTTGTCTCCATCGCGCTCAGCGTCTGCGAGTCGCTTTAGCAGGAAGATCGCGGTGCCCTCGCCCATAACGAAACCGTCGGCTCCTTCCGCAAAGGGACGCGTGCCCGTAGCCGACAGCGCTCCAATCTTGCAGAATTTCACGAACGTGGGCGCCCCCATGTTGCGGTCAACACCGCCGGTGACCACCGCGTCATAGTCCCCCTCAATCAGTCCTTCGACTGCGGATGTCATCGCCGCCATGGCCGACGCGCAGGCAGCGTCGCAAATGTAGTTCGGCCCGTGGAAGTTGTAGAGATTCGCGATGCGTCCCGCAAGGCAGTTCGACAATTCGCCGGGCATACTGTCTTCTGTAATCTCGGGCAGGTGCTTGCCGATGCGATCGTGCCATTGACGCGTGATGTCACTACGAATTTCTTCAGGCAAAGCCGAAAAAGCAGGAATGCCTGCCAGTTCATTCGCGTATTCAGGGAAGTGCACGCGTAGCGAAGTCAGGTAGTGTTTCTCACCCGCCATCGCGTTGCCCAGAATGACGGCCAACCGGTCCGTATCAAGCGGACGTTTCGGATACCCGTAGTCTTCCAGCGCCTCACGCGTGGCTGCGATGGCCCACTTCTGTGCCTGGTCCATCGCATCGGCAACACGAGGAGGAATCGGCAGATGCCACTTCACCGGGTCCCATACCTGATCGCGCACCCAACCACCGATCTTTGAATACGTTTTGTCAGGGACGCGGGGATCAGGATCGTAATAAAACGCTGGATTCCATCGATCGGGTGGAACTTCCGTGATGCTATACCGGCCCTTCTTAATGTTTTCCCAGAAAGCCGCTACATTCGGTGCATCGGGCAGAATGGCTCCCGCCGCTACAATCGCGATGGCACGACTAGCTGTTTCTTCCATAATGACGCTCCTGTGCAACCCTGGCAGGCTGCTTGTAACTGATAGTCAGGCGTCTGGATGCTCAGGCGGCGAGTGCAGGCTTGGCCGCGCGGGCGTAGAGGACGTCGGCTACAAAATCCATATCGGACAGCAGGCCCATCTGCGCGCGGTGCACAGCGGACAATTGCAAACTTGTTTCCAAGGCAGCGATCTCGGCATCGTTCGCGGCACTGGCTCCGCAAACCCAACGCGTGCCTTCTTCTGCAACCTTGAGCGCTGCGTCGCGCGCGAAAACCCTGCTTAAAGCCGCTAGCGCCGTCGCGTCAAAACGACGGTTCGCCTTTTCGTGCAGCTTTCCGTCGGCAAGTCGAGCAGCACGACGCGCGAGGCAGCCGGCGCTTTCGGCATAGGCAATCCACTCGCCTAAACGCAAAAGAATGTGCTGATAGCGTGTGAGTCGCCCTGCTCTTGCCTTCTCCATGACTTCGGCTAGCGTGTGATTGGCGAGCGCCGCAATATTCGCGCCCACATTCGGATGGCGGGCATGCAGCAATTCCAATTCTCTCGCTTGCTCGTGATAGTGCTCGCCTCGTGTCTTCAAATGGAACTGCCACCGGTCACGGCTGATGGTCATTTCCATGATTTCCGAAGTGCCTTCGTAAATGGTCGTGATGCGAACGTCGCGGCTGATTTTCTCCACGAGATATTCGTGTGTGTAGCCATAACCTCCCAGCGCCTGAATGCTGGCATCAGCTGCCTGATTGCCGGCTTCGGTCGCCATATACTTCGCAATTGCTCCTTCGGTGTTCAGGCTTCCTTCGCCGGCATCAATGCGCTCGGCTGTCTCTTCGATGTAAGAGCGCGCAGCTTCCAGGCGAGCAACATGCGGAACGATTAACTTGTGTGTGTACCCTTGCTTCTCGGAAAGTGGCGATCCCGCCTGGATGCGTTTGATGGAATACGGAATTGCACGATCGAGAGCGGCCCATCCCGCACCAAGCCCGAACGCTGCCACCATCAGCCGCGTGTAGCCGAACACAGCTTGAGCCTGGTTTAGTCCCTGGCCTTCTACGCCGCCGATTAACCGATCGGCGTCGACGTAAACGTCGTTGAATGCCAGTGCCGCGGTATTGCTGAGGCGGATTCCATGTTTGTCTTCCGGTTGATCGTGCGTGAATCCCTTTGCATCTTTCTCCACAACGAACCAACTCGGACCACTCGGGGTATTGGCCAGTACGGTGTAAGCCCCGGCGATTCCGCCGTTGCTGATCCACTGTTTGTTGCCGTTGATCTTGTATCCGACGGTGCGACCATCCTTCACGACCGGGTCTGCCGTCGTGCGGAGCGCTCCCAGATCGCTTCCAGCTTCGGGCTCAGTCGCACCATAGGCAAACAACAATCCCTCGTCCGCAATTCGCGACAACCAGAATTTTTTCTGCTCAGGAGTTGCACCAACCGTGATTGGATCGCTGCCGAGAAACGTTGCCAGAACCGACGTGGCTACACCCAGATCGATGCGTGCCATCTCCTCGCAGATGCAGTACACGTCGAAGGTGCCTCCGCCCATACCCCCGAACTCTTCCGGAATAAACAGGAGTTGAATTCCCAACTTGTCGGGGCTGCACATATCGCGGACGACGTCCAGCGGGCATTCGTCGCGTTCATCAAGTTCTATAAGCGTCTCGTCGGGCAGGCGCTTTTTGGCAAACTCTTTGAGAGACTTCACGCTCAGTTTCAGAGTCTTTTGTGCAAGCATCAATGCACCTCACTATGCGGCAACGCCGCGGGATTCTCGGGTCTTCTGGGTTAATTCCGGCAGAAACTCCAGGACGTCGTCGACGATTCCGACATCGGCCACTTGGAATATCGGGGCCTTGGGGTTCTTGTTGATGGCGATGATGAAGGGATTTCCTTTTAGGCCAGACAGATGCTGGAAGGCTCCACTGATGCCACATGCCAGATAGACCTTCGGTTTTACGGTCTTGCCCGACGACCCAACCTGACGGGACTTCTCCATCCACTTCGCGTCGACAACTGGGCGGGAGCAACTGACAGCCGCGCCAAGAACCGAAGCGAGTTCCTCGGCGATCGCGACGTTGTCCTTCTCCTGAATACCTCGCCCGATGGAAACCAATACGCTGTGCTTCGTGATGTCCACATCGCCTGCCTCAGCCACAATGGTTTCGACATAGCGCCGTTTCGTTGTGAATGTACCCACCTCCGATGACTTGTCCACAATCACGCCTTGCCTGTCGGTCGGTTGCTCTGCTTTGAAGGCGCCCGGGCGGATGTTGATCACTGCGCCAGTCGAAAAATCGCAATCAATATGGACGCTTACTTGCCCACCAAATTCCTGCCGAACTAGGTTTAGCGATTCACTCTGAATCGCATCCATCGCCAACACATCTGGGACGAAGGGGGAATTGAGCTTGACCGAAAGGCCCGGCGAAAGATCGATTCCAAAGTGATCGTGAAGCAAGAGCACAATGCAGTCTGACGGTAAAATTGTCAGAAGCGCTTGGCGTACCAATTCTGCATTGGGATAGGAGAGGCCTTCATGACCGACCCTCCAAACTTCAGCGTAGAGTGATTTGGCCGAATTGCACGCGCTCTCGAGGTCCGCTCCGAAACCGCTAAGAATCGCCGTTGGCGAAGCTTTCGGGTCGATAGCTTTTGCCGCAGCAAACAGTTCTGCGGCAGAATCGTCAACCACTCCTCCTCTGTGCTGTATGTAGGCAAAAATGCGAGGTGTCATTTTATTCCTCCCCTTGCGGCGACTAACTCAAGAACCTTTTCGGCGTTCTCTTTCCTGGTGCCGTTGAGCATCTCGGCTCCCTTGCCCAGCTCAGGAACGAAGTAATCAGTGCGTTTTACTTTCGCAGCGCTGGCCCCCACTGTGGCACGGGCGACTCCGATATCGGTTACTCCCAAAGTTGGGATGGGCACCGACGCAACTTGCCGAATCCCTCTCATTCCCACGTAACGCGGTTCGTTGATGCCGGTCTGGATCGAGAGAACACACGGAAGATCGATCTCATTGATCTCGCGGTTTCCGCCCTCAATGTCGCGGCTGACTCGCACCTTACCGTCCTCGACTGCAATTGAGTTCACCAAGGAGGCAAACGGATAATCGAGCATCGCTGCGAGCATTCCGCCGACCTGAGAGGCTCCGTCCTCGGCCTGCACTCCGGTGAGGATCAGGTCGTAGTTACCTTTTTGCACAAAACCTTTGAGAATCGTTGCATTCCCTCGGCCGTCAGAGCCGCTGAACGCGTCATCAGAGAGGAGCACAGCCTGGTTCGCGCCCATAGCGAGTTGGCGCCGCAAGACCTCTTCGTCTTCGTCGCCGCCAACCGTAACGACGGTGACGGTGCCCCCGACCCGATCCCGGATCTGAAGTGCCTCTTCCACCGCATAGTTGTCGGGTTCATTCACCGAATACACGAGTTCGTCACGCTCGATTTCGTTTCCTTCGGAATTCAGTTTGATTTCGTTCTCTGAGCTATCCGGCACTCTTCGCACGCAAACGAGGATGTTCACGTTTAACCTCCGCAAACTGCTGTTTCTCTGATTTCTGCGCAGCTCTGCTGCGCGATTTGCTGATCGACCAGTTCTGTCAGATCCACCACCCACACTTTTCCTTCCATGCCTGCCACCTTGATCGCATCTTCGATATTCACCATGCAGAATGGGCACGCAGTCACAATTACGTTTGCGCCGGTCTCCGCTGCCATCCGGACCCTGAGGACGCCCATCCTTTGCTCTTCTGTAGGTTCGTAGAAAAGCATCAGCCCGCCACCGCCGCAGCAGAACGACCGGTCTCGCGAGCGTTGCATTTCAACTCTCTTCAATCCCGGAATGGCATCAAGCACACTGCGCGGGTCGTCGTAGATCTGATTGTGGCGTCCCAAATAGCAGGGATCGTGATAGGTGAATACTTTGTCTTCCTTGATCGGAGTGAACTTGATCTTGCCTGCCTTCACTTCGCGCGCGATCACCTGACTAATGTGCTCGACTGGCGGGACATCTTTATAGTCGTGTTTCAGGGCGTTGTAGGCATGTGGATCCGCGGTTACGATTCGTCTCGCTCCCGACGCTTTGACGGAGTTGGTATTGTGATCACGCAGAGCCTGGAAAAGCATCTCCTCACCGAAACGTCGAACTTCGTGGCCGCTGTCTTTTTCGGCTGCCCCTAAGATTCCGAAGCCTTCTCCAATATGCTTCAGGATCCTTGCGGTCGCCCGTCCGATCGACTGCATCCGGTCGTCGTACGAAGTGATACTGTCGACGAAATACAAAGTTTCGGCTTTTGCTTTTCCGTCGAGCACCCTGACGTTGCAGGTTTGCAGGAACTCCGGACTCTTCGTCCAGTCGGCCCTCTTCCTCTCCATCTTTCCGTATGGATTCCCGCGGCTCTCCAGCGCCTTCAGCGGTTTCTGCAGGGACTGCGGCACATTCCCCTCGTCAATCATCCCGCGGCGCAAATCGACGATCTTGTCGATGTACTCCACCAAAAGCGGGCACTCTTCCTCACAGGCGCCACACGTAGTGCACGACCAGATTTCATCTTCCGAATAAATCTCGCCGATCAGGGGCTTGTTGTTATTCGCTTTACTGAAGACGGGATAGTGCTTGAACACATAATCGCGGGCTTTGATCGTGAGGAACCGTGGCGCTAACGGACGTCCTGCTGCATTCGCCGGGCAATTATCAGCACAGCGGCCGCAATCGGCGCACGAGTAGAAGTCGAGGATGTGCTTCCACGTGAAGTCCTCGAACTTCTTCACGCCGAAAGACTTCACCTGATCGAGTTGCCCATCGCTGATGCCCCATCTCATCGGCTTCACCGTTCCTCGTTCCAGCTTGGCGAAATAAATGCTGAACAGCGAGGTCTCAACGTGGAACTGAATACCGAAGGGCCGGTAGCAAAGCAGGAAGTAAAACGTGATTTCATGTACGAGGTAAGCCACAATGCCAAACACCGAAATTGTCGCCAACGACGCCGAACCGAGTGCGATCTGGAAAATCCATGGCAGCGATAGAACCGCTAATGTTTCGACGGACTGACGCTGAAAGCTGTGACTGGCGGCCAAAAGGCTGTCAGCCACCATCAGAATGGCGATGAGTCCAAGCAGGAAGATGGCATCTGCAGTGTGCGCTTTACCGTACCTCGCAGGAACTGAGTACCTCGCAGGCCGGAAAACAAGCCGACGTACCGCTGCGATCACCATGCAGAGAAAGACAACAGTTGCAGCGTAGTCCGTAACGATGTCATATAAGTGACCGGCTTCTCCGGAGAGCATCACGAAGTTCGGGTTGATGCCGACAATCAGCGAACTGAAGGCGCGAGCTGCTAGCAGGATGAAGCCTGTAAAGATCAAAATGTGAAGTGTTCCGGCGAACTTATAGCGCGGATGTCTCCATTGTCCCAGCCAGAACTTGAGGACCCTACTCGCACGGATCAGGGGCTGATCGAAGCGTAAGTCCCGTTCGGCACGAACCAGCGGCACGAGACGTCGTGACACGATGTAAACAAAACAAGCGACGCCGACGATGTGAATGGTCAGAAATAAACTGCGACTGGTCATCAGCCAATCGTGCCCGTGCGGGAATAAAAACAGACCTACCACGATCTACCACCTTGAAAAGTGGGCTGTCTATGCGACGACCACTTCCCTTAGAACCTGTTCCGGTTGAGCTGGCTGGGCAGGTCCTGGTTTTCGTTTCGACTCTGGTGGCGCAGTACTAAGTGGAACCGATTTCGAAGCGATGAGCTCGAGCAATTTCTGAAACGCGATACCTTCGTCGAGCATCCCGAGGAGAGCATTCACATCGAACCCCACTGTTTCGCCCGCGCGGACTAGTCTGTCAACCGCTTCGTAAGCTGACACATGATGAGCTTCGTGTAGTCGGGTGAGAACTACTGCGAGCGCGTCGCGCGGTGGGAGTCCTTCGGACACGGTCAACCTCGTTGCTACACATAAGACTCCCGAAATGGGAACACGGTCAGCAAGCACTGTCACGCTAGCGTGTGACGGCAGTCACGTTGAGGTCTTGGAGCCATGGATTTACAACTGTAGGATTAGACCCCGCGAACAGGATGGGGAATTCAAGAAGGTCAGAGAGACGCCTCCCTGATCGAAAGTAATTTACTCGAGAAATTACTTCTACACGGAGTACTGCACGCCGTCGTCGTCCGCAATCGTCGGCCCGGCCGAGTTTCCGGATGAGACGTCGGATGAGCATTTGCTCCCACGGCGCATCGCGACAATGCCCGTCCGTACCATCTCAAGGACGCCGTATGGCTGGAGCACTTCTAACAAGCCATCGATCTTATCTTCATCGCCGGTGATTTCGATGATGAGAGACTCCGGAGCAACGTCCACAACACGTCCGCGGAAAACTCCCGCCAACTCCAGCACATGCGACCGGGCCTCGTGAGTGGCCGCCACTTTGATCATCGCGAGATCGCGTACGATCGCTGGTTCGGCCGTGATGTTTTCCACCAGCAGCACATTGACCAGCTTGTACAAGTGGGCTTCTATTCGCCGCGCCTGATCTTGATCGGCATCCACGGTAATCGTCATGCGCGATACTTCTGGCTTTTCCGTCCGGCCGACCGTAAGGGAATCGATGTTAAAGGCGCGGCGACGAAACAGAGAAGCGACTCGAGTCAGCACACCCGGCTTGTTTTCGACGTACACCACGAATGTATTCAGCATAGGATTACTCGTCCCCAGAGGTCTCTACGATTGGACTGGGCCTTCGGATCATTTCGTGCAAAGCCGCTCCAGCTGCGACCATGGGATAAACCGTGTCTTCCTGCTCGACTTGAAAATTGATCAGCACGGGTCCCTTGTGTTGCCGCGCTGATCGCACTGCGGGCACGACCTGAGAGCGCTGCGTCACGGTCTCACTTCGAATTCCGTAGGCTTCTGCCACCTTCTGGAAATCGGGGTTCAGCAAAGGCGTTGCCTGGTAATTGCTCTCGTAAAAAAATTCCTGCCACTGCCGCACCATTCCCAGGTACCCGTTATTAATGATGGCAATGTTCACCTTCAAGTTCTCTTGGACGATCGTGGCAAGTTCGGCCATGGTCATCTGGAAGCCGCCGTCCCCCACTACCACCCAGACCTCGGTTTCCGGGCACGCGACCTTCGCACCAATCGCCGCGGGCAACGCGAATCCCATAGTTCCTAATCCCCCGGAGGTGATCAGGGAACGCGCTTCCTCGTGTTTGTAGTACTGAGCTTCCCACATCTGGTGTTGGCCGACATCGGTCACTACGGTGGTAGAGCTCCCTCGCGTTTCTCGCCACAGGTCATTGATGACATGAGCCGCATACAGATGTCCGCTGTCTGGCAGATTCTGGATGTCCCGAACTGCTGAGTCCCCTTTCAGCTTGTCGATGAAGTCCATCCATTCCTGACGATCGACGCATTCGATTTTCGGCATCAACTCACGCAGGACATCTCGAAGATCCCCAACCAGAGCTACATCTACTTTGACGTTCTTATTGATCTCGGCCGGATCGATCTCCACATGAATCTTCTTTGCGTTGGGCGCATAGGTCTTGAGGGTCCCGGTAACGCGGTCATCGAAACGCATACCCAGCGCGATGAGGAGATCCGCTTCCTGGATGGTGTGGTTCACCCATGCTTCCCCATGCATTCCCATCATCCCGAGATTCAGCGGATGAGAAGCTGGAAAAGCACCTAAGCCCAGCAGCGTGAGCGCCACTGGAATTCCCGAGCGCTCGACCACATCATGGACTTCACGCATTGCTCCCGAGACAATCGCTCCATGGCCAAGCAGAATCACCGGCCGCTTGGCGCTGTGAATCAACTTCAGTGCCTGCTCATATTCTTCCCGCTCCGGAGAAAGATCTGGACGATAACCTGGCAACTGCGGCTTGGCTGATTCCCAGTCAAATTCGCAGGAAGACTGCTGCGCGTCCTTCGTGATGTCCACCAAAACGGGTCCCGGGCGCCCCGATCGCGCAACATAAAATGCCTCACGCAGCGTGCGTGCTAACTCGCCCGCGTGTGTAACCAGATAATTGTGCTTGGTGACTGGTAGAGTAATGCCCGTAATGTCGACTTCCTGAAAAGCATCAGAACCGATCAACTTGCTGCCTACCTGCCCGGTTATACAAACGATTGGAGACGAATCGAGCATCGCGGTGGCAATGCCTGTCACAAGATTCGTCGCTCCGGGGCCGGAGGTTGCCATCGCGACTCCAACTCGTCCGCTGGCTCGAGCGTACCCATCTGCCATATGAGCAGCACCTTGCTCGTGACGTACTAACACGTGATGGATCTTGCTGTGCTTGAGCGCGTCGTATGCCGGCAAGATCGCGCCCCCTGGGTACCCGAAGACGTCTGTTACACCTTCCTGCTCCAGGCATTCCCACAAAATTTGTGCTCCGGTTTTCAACATCGCATCCAAACTCCCTCTGCTCTCCTTGTGCCTTCGCGTTCTCGTCAAGCCGAGAGCAGACTCTTTTTTCCTCGACTGAATCTTCAAATTAATGGGATATGCCTGAAATCATACTCCCCAAAGATAATCTTCCTGTTGCTCGCTTTCATGCGGAAATATCACCTTTGTACCCGGAACGCCGAACGTGTCTTCGGGAACAATCGATGGAAGCGGAAGTTGAGACAAAGCTGTTACATCACCGGAGGAATCAACACGACGCATCGCTCGAATGATGTCTACGATGCAGCTATCCTCGACAGTCTTTCTTTCATCCGCAATCGCTAGAAATTGTCGATAGACGTAGTCGAGTTCTCTTCGATCCATATGGAAACCCAGCGCTTGGCAACGCTGGTCGAGTGCATGTCGCCCGGAATGCTTGCCTAAGACCAGGCTTGTCCCATGCACGCCAACAGACTCTGGAGTCATAATCTCGTAGGTCAACGGATTCTTGATCATGCCATCCTGATGAATGCCCGCCTCGTGTGCAAATGCATTACGGCCCACGATGGCTTTGTTCGGCTGCACGGGAAAACCAACGATTTCACTCAACAGTTGACTCGCAGGAAAAAGGCGATCTGAAACGACCGCGGTGTAATAAGCATACCGATCAGGGCGAACGCGCATAGCCATCACCAATTCTTCTAATGCCGCATTCCCCGAACGTTCGCCGATGCCGTTGACTGTGCACTCGACCTGCCTGGCACCGGCGCTGATAGCAGCAAGCGAGTTCGCCACTGCAAGCCCGAGGTCGTTGTGACAGTGGGTCGAAAGGATGACTTGATCAACCCCTCGTACTCGCTGTTGCACCATCTGTATCAGTTCACTGATCTCGGATGGAATGGAATATCCGACCGTATCGGGGATATTGATTGTAGTAGCGCCAGCTTCGACCACGGCTTCCAGTGCCTCGCAAAGAAAATCTCGATCCGTTCGGGTGGCGTCTTCCGCGGAAAATTCCACGTCCTCGCAATAGGATTTCGCCAGTCTCACTGCCTCCCGCGCCTGCTCCATGCATTCGCGCCGCGAGATCTGTAGTTTGTGTTGAAGATGAATATCTGAGGTGGCCAGAAATACGTGGATACGCGGACGGGCAGCTTCGGCTAGTGCCTGCCAAGCTCGCTCGATGTCATCTCGACAACAGCGCGCCAGCGCGGCGATCACCGGTCGCCGTACGTCGCGCGCCACGGCTTGCACGGCATGGAAGTCCCCCTCTGAAGCAATCGGGAATCCCGCTTCAATGACATCGACACCCAGCCGATCAAGCTCATGCGCCAATCGAAGTTTCTCGGCCGAGGTCATGCTGCAGCCAGGGGACTGCTCTCCATCGCGCAGGGTGGTATCGAAAATCTTTACATGCTCACGGCCTGACATGTGAATTCTCCCGGCCTGGAAACAGGGCCTGTCTTTCTCGCAAAAATTGAAAGGGCCATCGTCGCGGATGATGGCCCTTTCGGAAACCTTAAATTGTGTCGCTATTGTAGCATCATCCGACGCATCCTAGGGGTGCAAGCACCAGGCCAACAATGGCCGTGCTAAGGGCGAGTAATCGCAGTCGCACCTCAATGAGAATTGCATTCGCTTTGGATGCCACGTGGCGCATCTTCATGATGGTATTCCAAACTAGTTGAACTCTAGACTGGCAAAAACACTTCGTCAACATCACTGTCGACGAAGCTCAACTCATTTTATTTCTGTCTCCCATCAGATTTTTCGATGGCATCTGGCTTAATGCGCAGGAGCCATTAGTAACCCGAACTTGCGCAGTGGCCACAAGATGGTTCGGCAGTTCTAGACTTTCGCGGCGCGTGGCATGGAGCGTGTGTACGTGCAGGCCTCGGAGAGTTCTCCTGCGAACCTGCGACCGGGCAATAACGAAGAGAAAATGCAAGTGCGACACCCGTCGACCGAAATACGTCGGCCTGCTGTTCCACGATCTTCGGCGCACTGGCGTGCATAAGCTACGGAGGCTTGGGTCGTTGAGTCGGTGGCGATGAAGATCAGCGGCCACAAAACGCCTTTCCGTTTTTAAGAGGTGTGACATTGTGGAGATGGCTGACCTAGAGGCTGCGGCTCGGCTGGATGCAAACCTGAAAACCCAATCGTCTCCCGAAAGTCAGTTCGGTCAGAGTTTGGGCAGAGATTGCCGAAGTGGCACCACTTCTAATGCAGTGGCGGATCCCCTGCAGATGGCTGCTGTCCTTTCCAACTAACTTCAGGTGAATGGGTTGGGCGTGGTGCCGGGAGGGGGAGTCGAACCCCCAAGACCCGAAGGTCGGCGGATTTTGAGTCCGCTGCGTCTGCCAGTTCCGCCATCCCGGCACTTCGTGAAAGTGCTTGATTTTTCAGCTTATTTCACGTTCTTTGTCTTTTTCATCCTAGACAGCGATCGTGAAACTGTGCAAGTAAATGTGAAAGTATTCATCGATTTTCACAGATCCTTGCGACGCCCATGAAGTGCTTTGCGGCTCTCCTCGGGTGCCGATGTCCCCCTGGCTAAGCAATAACCGAAGACATCCGTACGAGATTTTACCACTCAACGCACTCTCCCTCGAGTGGCCGCAGCATCGCGGCCACATCTCGCAAAGTGCGCGAGAAAAGGGGCGCCCCGAGTTATTGTGGGGGCGAGAAAATCGGAAGTGGGCGACCCGCCGGAATTCCCCCGCCGGATACGCTTCCTGCGCCCGCGAAGAACCCGTGTCGCTGAGATTCCCGCGAAGCAAGGCTTCTAGCTGTCGCAATGGTAGAGCGCACCCCCACGCACCACCTCCCGTGTCAAATAGTTGCGTGAACCAACCCAGGCATTCTTGCCGAGGGTTCGCGCGGAGCCACAGAAATGGCTTACCCATACCATGCTAAGACGTCTATGCAACAGCAGGGGCATGCCCTGCATTCCGTTGTAGGAGTTGCCCGCAAACTATGGTTCATAGTGGAAATAATTGCGCACCACGAGTTACCCGCACGCTGCGATCTCTTCTGACCGTCGGCTTCTTCTTCATGCCGGCGTTGATGTTGTCGCAGGAGCAAAAGCTGGCTTCGGCCCTTATCTACACCACTCCTCTGGCCACCGGAGTGCGCCTTGATCCCGAAGGAGAATTCGTTGATTTGAGCAGCATGCCTCTGGGAATGGCGCTGGCGCCCGATGGTAAAAAGCTTGTTGTAGTCCTGAGCGGCTGGCGCGAACAGGGAGTCCAGGTTGTGGATCTTGCCACCCGACGCGTGACCCAGACTCTTCCTCAGGAAGCGGCGTTTTATGGTGCGGCATTTTCTGCCGATGGCAAAGAGCTGTACGTTTCCGGCGGCAATGAAGATTTGATCTACTGCTATTTGTGGCGCGACGGGGTTGCAGCCCTGGACAAAAAAATTGTCCTGGGCCAAAAGAAAGAGGACAAAACAGGATCACGATATCCGGCGGGCCTTGCGGCCTCGAAGCGGGGAAATTTTCTTTACGTTGTGGAGAATGTCGGCGACAGCCTTGCCGTGGTGGACCCATCTTTGGGGAAGGTCGTGCAGCGATTTTCTACCGACCATTATCCTTACGCCGTAGAAGTGGCTGCGGATGGCAACGTGTATGTCTCCGCTTGGGGCGGTCACACTCTTTCGATGTTCCGGACCAACCCTGACGGAACATTGTTCTATACCGGCCGGCTCGAGGTTGGGCAGCGGCCCTCGGCGCTTAAGTCGAATCCATCCGGATCGCGGTTGTTTGTCGCCTTAGCAGGCACAGACCGGATCGCAGTGGTAGATACACTTGCGAGAAAAGTCTTGCGCTATCTCGAAGACGAAGCCCCCGGTGCTCCTTCCCAGGGAAGTACACCCAATGCGCTGAGCCTTTCCCGGGACGGCTCCAAGCTATTTGTGGCCGAAGCCGACAACAATGCCGTTGCCGTCTTTAATACTGCGGAAGGAGCCGCGCAAGCTGGGTTACGTCCGGCTGGCCGCATTCCTACAGACTGGTATCCGACCGACGTTCTGGAAGTAGATAAAGGGCTGCTCATCCTAAATGGAAAGGGGCACGGTAGCCACGCGAACCCAGACGGGCCAACTCCCGGAAAGCGGCTCCAACCGTTAGGCTATGACCTTGGCCAGCTCAATGGAACGCTACGGCTCGTTTCCGCTGATCTTAGTCCCGCGCGATTGGCTCAGGATTCGCGCAGGGTAGCGGAAGCGAATGGCTGGGGCCAGAAGCGATCCACCAAGCGATATCCGCCCTTCAAGCATGTGGTTTACATCGTTAAGGAGAACCGTACTTACGATCAAGTTCTTGGCGATATGAAGGAAGGAGACGGCGATCCTAATCTGGTGTTCTTCGGCCAGAACGTCTCGCCGAATCATCACGCTCTGGCGCTTCGCTTCGGGCTGTTTGACCGCTTTTTTACCAACGCGGAAGTGAGTGGCCAAGGACACGTTTGGTCCACGGCGGCTTATGTTACCGATTACGGCGAAAAGACAGTTCCTTCCATGTATTCCGACCGGCGGGCGGACCTTGCTGGCGACGAAGCCGATAACCCGCTCGGTGGGTATCTGTGGAACCTTGCCGCCAAGAAAGGAATCTGGTTCCGCGACTACGGCGATATAGTGGTCGGGCCCGATACGCAGCACGATCTGCCGGCTGACGTAAGCTCCAGCTATCCCGAAACCAACCTGGAGATTCCCGATCAAAAACGGGCCGACGCCTGGATCGAAGAACTGCGCGACTTTGTTCGCAAAGGCGACATGCCGGCGCTGTCCCTCATGTATTTGCCAAGAGATCACACGCTTGGCGGCGCCGCGGGTCATTCGTCGCCTCGGGCCTGCATGGCCGACAACGATCTTGCACTGGGCCGAATCGTGGAAGCGCTTTCGCAAACTCCATTTTGGCGAGACACGGTGGTATTTGTAGTGGAGGACGATGCGCAGGCTGGTCCTGACCACGTGGACTCGCACCGCTCAGCGTTTCTCGCCGTTTCGGCTTATGGCCGTCCGGGCACGGTCCACAGATTCGCTAACACTACGGACGTAATAGCGGCCATCGAAGATATTTTGGGTATGGGACGTATGTCCAAATTCGATTACTTCAACCGCTCTCTGGCAGACGTATTTGCCGCGACGCCAGATCTTACACCGTACAGCCACGTTGTCCCGAAAGTGGATTTGAACGAGATGAACCCGGCACAGGGTGCGGCTGCCAGAATGTCAGAAGGTCTCGATTTTAGTGCCCCTGATCGCATCGATGATGCGTTATTTAATCGAATTCTCTGGGCCATGCTCAAACCGGCCGGCACCGTACCACCGGTCACAAACATGGCGCCGGTGCATGCGCTTCAGCTAGCCCGGTAAAAGGGGAAGAAATGGACAAAACGCGGGGACGGACGTTCCCTAGTTTCGTGGGAAGACAGACGAAACCTTCCCGGGTCGCCTCACTAATCTTCGTCAACTGAATTAGCGGCGGCGAGGAGGTCTCTTTGGCGAGGCCTCGGATCCAGGTTCGCGGAACGGTTCCACAGAAACGCGCTGGTAACACACTTCCAACAAGGTCAGGCGTTCTGTGCCGCCCGGCAATTGCAGGACTAAGGTGTCACCCGCTGCCGACTTCATCAACGCGCGCCCCAGCGGTGACACCCAACTGATGTGGTTGCGGCTGAGATCCATCTCGTCGGTGCCCATGATACTCACCACTCGCTCCGCTTCCGCGGCGTTGGCATAGCGCATGGTCGCTCCGAAGAATGCCTTCGTCGCCGCCTCCCCGATCTTGGAGCTTCCGGGTCCACCACTTCCGCGGCTTCGATTCGCGCGGTGAGAAAGCGAATCCGACTATCGATCTGCCGCAGCCCCCGCTTCCGGAGTCATTGCGGGCGTTGCAACGGTCAGCCATCTTTCCCTCGTAGCTTTTCGAGCGCTACAAAACCACCGGGAATGCTTTCACCCGAGCAAATAGCCAATCTCGCTATTTTCGATTATCATAGATTGTGAAAATAGCGCGGAACGCTATTTTCGACCCTAGGAAGGCAGATGTGGCCCACTCTACCAACATTCCCGGCCAGAGAGTATCGCAGGGCAGCTATTCGGCCTTTGTGCCAGCGCCCCTCCCTCCTGAACTGGAGTGGACACCGCGACTGATTGGGGCACTCTCGGATGCGGACCGACTCGTCGGAAGATTAGCGGGCGAGGGCGGTCGGCTTCCCAATCCTCATATTTTGATCAGGCCTTTCGTACAGCGTGAAGCCGTTCTATCAAGCAAGATTGAAGGCACACAGGCCACGCTGGGTGAGTTGCTTGCCGCCGAGGCGGGAGCGATCGTGGATCGAAGTCCCGAGGATCTTCGAGAAGTCGGCAATTACGTGGTGGCTCTCGAGCACGGAATTTCTCGCCTCAAGAAACTTCCACTTTGCGTCAGGCTAACCCGCGAGTTGCACGAAAAACTCATGACGGGCGTTCAGGGTCACCAAGCAGCGCCCGGACGTTTTCGCAGGATTCAGAATTGGATTGGCAAGCCAGGCAGCACGATCGCAACTGCTTCCTACATCCCGCCTCCTCCAGGAGAGGTCGAGCCGTGTCTCGCGGCCTGGGAAAAGTTCCTGCACGAATCGCCCCTTCCGCCTCTCGTGACCATTGCGCTGGCTCACTATCAATTCGAGGCCATTCACCCGTTCCTTGATGGGAATGGCCGAGTTGGACGCCTGCTCATAACCTTGTTCCTGCTCGAGCGGCAGATTCTTCCGACGCCTCTGCTCTATTTGTCGGCGTTTTTTGAAGCATCAAGGCGAGACTACTACGACGGTTTGCGCGGGATCAGCGAGCGCGGGGCATGGAACGATTGGTTAGAGTATTTCCTGCTGGGAGTCGCTCGCATGTCTGAAGATGCGTTGAGTCGAGCCATGCGCATCAACGGACTACTAGCCGAGTGGCAGAAGAAAATCTCCGGAGAATCAAGCAACAACCCGTTGCGTGTAGTTGAACTCCTGGGGGCAAATCCCTTCATCACGATAAAAGGCGCGGCGGACAAATTGAAAATCGCATTTACGACCGCGCAGCGCGCCGTCGAACGACTCGAACGCGCGAAGATCGTAAAACGGATCGGCGAGGCGAAGCGCGACCGAGTCTATTGCGCGACTGCTCTCCTGAATATTCTAGAAGAGCCGGCCCGTCTCAAGCCACCCGACAACAAATAACCCTGTGGGCTGTCAAACCAGAAATGCGTATAGCAACTGTGAGGCTCTTCAGTCCCCGTTAATGGCAGTAGCACCAACTTCAACTCGTATAATCCGACCATGCTGCTGACGCTCACAACTACGCATAATCCAGCAACGGACTTGGGATACCTGCTTCATAAGAACCCGGCAAAGCTACATTCGTTCGAGCTCTCGTTTGGGAAAGCGCACGTCTTCTATCCGGAAGCGACTACGGAGCGATGCACGGCAGCCCTCCTACTCGATGTTGATCCGGTGGGATTGGTTCGCGGCAAGCGAGGACAGCGTGAAGGTGGAACACTCGATCAGTATGTGAACGATCGGCCTTACGTACTTTCTTCTTTCCTCAGCGTCGCTATGGGCCGGGCTTTTGGGACGGCCATGTCGGGACGCAGCAAAGGTAGGCAAGAATTGGCCGACCTGCCAATTCCATTGACTGCAAACCTGACGGTTGTGGCGTGCAGGGCGGGCGAGGGGTTGATTCGAGAATTATTTGAGCCTCTCGGGTACAGCGTGCTGGCCCAGCAGCACCCGCTCGACGAGAAGTTTCCTGAATGGGGCGAGGGGCCGTACTACTCGGTGACCTTGGCCGGGACGTTCCGTTTACAAGATCTCCTCAACCATCTTTACGTCCTGGTGCCGGTGCTCGATGCAGAGAAGCACTATTGGATCGGCCAAGATGAAGTTGAAAAACTGTTGCGCAAAGGAGAGGGCTGGCTTGGCTCGCATCCACACAAAGAAACAATCGTAAAGCGCTACTTACCTCGACAGAGGCAACTTGCACGAGAGGCGCTCGCCAGGCTGACAGAGGAAGACAATCTTGATCCTGATGCGACTGAGGAAGCTCACGCTGAACAAGAAACGAAGATGGAGGAGCCAATCCGGCTCTGGCAACAGCGGATGGGTGCCGTCGTTGCGGTACTGCGATCAGCGGAAGCGAAACGTGTCTTGGATTTGGGCTGCGGAGAAGGAAAGGTCCTGCGGGTGCTGTTGGAAGAGAAGTCGTTCACTGAGATCGTAGGCATGGATGTCTCCTACCGAAGCCTCGAAATTGCGAGCCAACGTTTGAAACTCGACCGAATGCCCACGAAGCAAAAAGAACGGCTGAAACTGATGCATGGTTCGCTGATGTATCGCGACAATCGTTTATCCGGATACGATGCGGCGACGGTCGTGGAAGTAATCGAACATCTGGACGCGCCACGGTTGGCCGCGTTCGAGCGAGTGCTTTTCGAAGCAGCGCGCCCGAAAACGATCGTGGTGACCACGCCCAACGCGGAATACAACGTGAAGTTTGACACTCTGCCAGCGGGACAATTCCGCCACAAGGACCATCGATTCGAGTGGACTCGGGAACAGTTCCAACAGTGGTCGGTACGCACCTCCGAGCGGTTTGGATATGCGGTGAGGTTTCTGCCCGTGGGCGAAGAAGATCCTCAAGTCGGCGCGCCTACGCAAATGGGGGTCTTCAGTCTGTGAACATAACGATCCCCGAACTCTCGCTGGTTGTTCTGATCGGACCTTCTGGATGTGGGAAGTCGAGCTTCGCCCGGACGCATTTCAAGCCAACCGAGGTACTTTCCTCCGACTTCTGTCGTGGGCTTGTGTCGGACGACGAGAACGCCCAGGCTGCCACGAAAGATGCGTTCGAGGTGCTGCATTTCGTCGCGCGTAAGAGACTAGCTGCCGGACGCCTCACGGTAGTTGACGCCACAAATGTTCAGCCGGAGGCGCGCAAGCCACTGGTCGCTCTCGCTCGTGAGTTCCATGTTCTGCCGGTTGCGATCGTGCTTAACCTGCCCGAGAAGCTCTGCCATGAACGTAACCAGAACCGACCAGACCGACAATTTGGTTCGCACGTGGTTAGAAACCAGTCGCAACAACTGCGACGTTCCCTGCGAGGTTTGGAGCGGGAAGGCTTCCGGCATGTTTTCACTCTGTCCACTCCGGAAGAGGTCTCGTCGGTCAGCATCGTGCGTCAGCCACTTTGGAACAATCTCAAGCACGAGCACGGGCCTTTCGACATCGTCGGGGACGTGCACGGTTGCTATGAGGAGCTAAGTACTCTACTCGGTCAACTGGGCTACAAGATCGAGAACGGACCGGATGGACCAAAGGCCACTCCGCCAGATGGACGGAAAGCAGTCTTCGTCGGTGATCTTGTCGACCGCGGGCCCAGGATTCCTGACGTTTTGCGTCTGGTCATGAGAATGGTTGCTGAAGGAACGGCGTTGTGTGTTCCCGGAAACCACGACATGAAGTTGATGAAGAAACTTAAAGGCCGCGATGTACAGATGACGCACGGGCTCGCCGACTCAGTTCAGCAGCTCGACAAAGAGAGCCCCGAGTTCAAGCAAGCTGTCATCAAGTTTCTCGACGACCTGGTCAGCCACTACGTGTTCGACGACGGAAAGCTTGTGGTTGCACACGCGGGCATGAAGGAAGAAATGCAGGGGCGTGGATCGGGCAAGGTGCGCGATTTTGCGCTTTACGGAGAGACCACGGGAGAAACCGACGATTACGGACTCCCAGTGCGGTACAACTGGGCCGCCGAATATCGCGGCACGGCAATGGTCGTCTACGGGCATACGCCGATTGCGGAGCCCGAATGGCTAAACCGCACGACCAACATAGATACCGGGTGCGTGTTCGGTGGCAAACTGACCGCACTGCGATACCCCGAACGTGAGCTCGTGTCGGTACCAGCGCTGCACACCTATTACGAGTCGGCAAAACCGTTCCTAGCCGAAGAAGCGAGTGCGCCCGGGCTGACCGCTCAACAGCAACTGGATGATCTGCTGGACATAGAGGATGTAATCGGCAAGCGGATCATCAACACGCGCCTAAACCGAACCATCACAATTCGGGAAGAGAACGCCATCACCGCGTTGGAGGTGATGAGCCGATTTGCCTCGAATCCAAAATGGCTCATCTATCTGCCACCCACGATGTCTCCATGCGAGACCAGTAGGCGCGACGGGTTGCTTGAACACCCTGAGGACGCCTTCGCTTACTATCTGCACGAAGGCGTGCATAAGGTCGTTTGCGAACAGAAGCACATGGGGTCGCGTGCGGTAGTCGTGATCTGCCGTGATGCAGATTCTGCCCGGACGCGGTTCGGGATTATGGAAGGAGAGTCCGGGGCCTGCTACACGCGTACGGGGCGCCGGTTCTTCACCGACTCGCTGCTGGAATTGCAATTCCTGGAGCGTGTCCACCACGCCGTAGAAGCAGGCGGCATCTGGGAGAGTCTGAAAACTGATTGGATTTGTCTAGACTGCGAATTGATGCCGTGGTCGGCCAAGGCGCAAGAGTTGCTGCGCCAGCAATATGCTCCAACCGGGGCAGCCGCGAGAGCCGCCTTACCCCCGGCCATTACTGCTTTGAGAGCGGCTTCAGGCAATCCTGAGATCGCTTCTCTGGCAGAACGATTCCAGCAGCGGGAAGAGGCTGCTCACCTGTATGTCGAGGCATACCGCCGATATTGCTGGCCGGTACAATCTCTGGCCGATCTAAAGCTTGCTCCTTTCCACGTACTCGCCAGCGAGTCAGGCGTGCACACGGTGAATGACCACGTGTGGCACATGGGGGCGCTCGGTAGAATCTGCGTCGCTGATCCCGAATTGTTGCTTGCGACGCCGTTCCGAGTTGTGGATCTCACCGACAAGGCTGATCAAGAGAAAGGAATCCAGTGGTGGGAGGAACTGACGGCCACCGGCGGCGAGGGCATGGTGGTAAAGCCGTTGGATTTTGTGACGAAAGGGCTGAAAGGGCTGGCGCAACCCGCAGTCAAGGTTCGGGGACGAGAATACCTCCGGATCATCTACGGGCCGGAATACACATTGCCCGAACACTTGGAGCGGCTCAAGAGCCGAGGTCTTGGCACGAAGCGATCACTTGCTCTTCGTGAATTCGCCCTGGGACTGGAAGCACTGGAGAGATTTGTGCACAAGGAACCCCTCCGCCGAGTTCACGAGTGTGTTTTTGGAGTGTTGGCACTGGAGAGCGAACCCGTTGACCCCAGGCTGTAGGATTGCGCCGGGAATGGATAAAAGTTCCAGCATTTTTCTGAAGTCTGGATGTGTAAGTCATGCCGTCACGCCGACGCCTTTTGTTACTGTGACTTATGAGACGTCGATGCCTCAGGAGTCCCCTGCGTCTGCTATTACATCTGGATGTTGCTTATTTACTTAGACTTACTAGATAGCTGGCGTCCGCTTTTGAGTCCGCTGCGTCTGCCAGTTCCGCCATCCCGGCTTCAAAGGCTTTTCTATTGTACGTGAGCACTCGCCGATTTGAACGCCATCAGACCGGCTGAGGCGATCGCGTAGGTGCAGACGTCAGCGGCAATTCCACCCGGAAGGTTGCCCCCTCTCCTTCGCGGCTTTCGACATGGATGAGTCCGTGGTGCTGCGTGACGATCCATTGAGCAATAGCTAATCCCAAACCTGTGCCGCCCTCAGCGCGGCTGCGCGCTTTGTCGACACGGTAAAAACGCTCAAAGATCCTACTCTGATCTTCTTGCGCGATGCCTACTCCCGAATCCTGCACCGTCAGGAGCGCCGTTTCGGCATTGAGCTCGAGCGACAGGCGCACGGAACCCGGTGAGTGAGTGTACTTAAAAGCGTTGTCGAGAAGGATCTCCGCTAAGCGTCGCAGGAGGGGCTCATCTCCCAGAACGAATGTCGCCTCTGCGGGAACATTGGCCGAGAAACCAAGATTTCGAATCGCGGAGACCTGTTGCCATTGGTCCACGATGTTTCTCAGCGTCTGCGTTAAGTCGACCGCTTGAAAGTGGAGAGACTCTCGGGTGGAGTCGGCACGGGCGAGTTCGAGCAATTGTTCAATGAGATTCGTGGTACGCTCTGCTTCGAAGAGGATGTGATTCAAGGACTCCTTGTATTCAGCTTCACTACGGGACCGGCGCAGGGCGAGCTCAGCTTCCGTTCGGATCAGAGAGATAGGGGTGCGCAGCTCGTGAGAGGCATCGGCTGTGAATTGCGTAATGCGGCGGAATGCAGATTCGATGCGATCAAGCATCGCATTCAGCGTGTCTGAGAGGCGCTGTAATTCATCGCCTGTGTGGAGCTCTTGCAGGCGCTCGCTCAAATTAGTCCCTTCAATGGAGCGAGCCGTTTGAACGAGTGCGTCAACCGGCGCAAGTGCGCGACGGCTCATCCAATAACCGACAAACGCCGCACCGAAAAGAAGAGCCGGTGCAAATATAAATAGATACAGCCGAAAAAGGTGGAGAGTGCTGATCGCGTCGTCGGCTGAGGTTCCCATCTGAACGAGATACGTGTGCTCATTGGACACCAGTTTCTGATAGATAAATCGAAAATGCTGATGCCCGGCACGGCGGATCTGAAAGATCTGGCCATCGATTCGATCCGCATGCATCAGCATGTCCGGATGGGCCTGCAGAAACGGGGATCGATAGACAAGATCTCCGCCTTCTATCGAGAGCTCAAGAAAATCGCCGGGGTGCTCAATGCCATAGGCTCCTTTAACGTCGTCTTGGAGCTTCGCAAGTGACACATCTTTCTTCTGAGTGTCGAGAAAATTCTTCAGGTCCTCTACTTGGCTCTCAAGCCCGTCATCGACAATGTCGAGAAGGTTGTCGCGCAGGATGAACCACACTCCGGTCCCAAAGACGAGCTCTCCCAACGCAAAGATAGCCAGATACCAGATCGTGAGCCGGACGCCAATGGAGAATCTTTTCATGCCAGTTCGTCGGAGCGAATCATGTATCCGACACCACGTACTGTGTGAATCAGTTTTGAACGTCCGGGCACATCGATCTTGTTCC
>Ga0335082_10000040_pt1 | contig 124349 bp, 104 predicted proteins | sample Lox_Sample_41_FD_206718 | JGI IMG/M metagenome (GOLD analysis project Ga0335082, IMG submission 206718) | Soil microbial communities from Loxahatchee National Wildlife Refuge, Florida, United States - Lox_Sample_4.1 | ecosystem: Environmental > Terrestrial > Soil > Wetlands | place: USA... | reverse complement strand
GCGGCCTGAGGATCTGGGACCCGCGATGGTGTTCCGCTCGCCGAAAACCCCCGCTCCGCTCGACAGCGAACTGGCGCAAATGCAGAGCCAGCAGTAGTCCGCCGGCCCTCTTTGTTCGGATTTCGACCTGAATTTTCACAATTCCCTTCCCCCGCGGGTGTAGAATCAGTCCCCCGAAGTACCGGCCTCTGCCGCACACACTAACAAGGAGCCAGTATGTCTGCACCACAACAGAGTCTTTCCCCTGAATTTGCCGCCGGCCTGCGCGAAGTCATGTTGATGGGCCTGGCGCGCGAAATGGAAACCACCAAGAAAGTGCTGGGCGCCGTATTGGACGAGAAACGCGATTTCAAGATCGACCCCAAGGCGAGGACCGCGTGGGAGTTGGCATGGCACATCGCATCGTGCGACGTGCAGATGACCGACGAAATCGCCGACCAGAAGTTCACCATGGAGCCGCGGTTCAAGGAGGAGCCCAAAAACGTGGCCGACCTGGTGAAGTGGTATGACACCAACTTCAATCGGGCGACCGCGCGCGTGAAGGCCATGACGCCGGAGCAGTTGTGTACGCCGGTCGATTTTTACGGCGTGTTCAATATGCCGGCCGTTTTTTATCTGTCTTTTGTCAATAATCACTCCATCCACCATCGCGGGCAACTCGCTGCCTATTTGCGGCCCATGGGGTCGAAGGTCCCTTCTATCTATGGCGGAAGCGCGGACGAGCCGTGGCAATAGCAGTTTGAAGCGAATCGGAAACGGGAGAGACGGGTCGCGGAGGTCGCGGCCCGTTTCCTTTTTTGAATGCGGGAATCTGTTATAAGGAAAGGCGGAGGCAAGCATGAGCAAGACAAAAGGGCGATTATTGATGGCAGTGGTCGCACTGCTGGTGGTCTCGAACTGGGTTACCGCCAGAAAAGCCAAGGCGAGCCCGCAGATTACCTATGGCCAGCCGTCGTGCAAGTCCTACGCACCGATCAGTTGGGGCGAATACATGGGAAGTTCAAAGGACTATGGCGTGGTGTTCAAGGACAATGCGGGCACACTGCGCTTCATCACCAACGTCGCGTGCGAAACAACGCCGCAAGTCGCTCTGGAGATTCGACGGGGAAATCCGCCCAATTGAGATACACCTGTGGGAAGCGAGGTCCAGCTGTGCCTATAACGACAATCAAATGGCTCGCCGGTCTATTTCTCGTTGTTGTGATGACTTTGCCCGGCAGAGCAACCCTCACACGAACCCAGGAGGCAACGCCATCTCAAAAGGACGCAGCAGATTCAGCAAGCCGCCCCGAGACAGCTGATGCGTTGCAGGCGCTGGTTCAGGATCTGTTTAAGGCCGACAACAATAAGAACAAGAAATCGCAGATATACACGGAGCTGGCTATCCCAGACGCAAAGGCCTGGTTCGTGAAGACGTTTGGGGAAGCAGAAGGGAGCCGGCTGGCCGCAAAGTACCAGATCACCGGTGAAAGAGATCTTCAGTGGCTTCGCGAGAGTGCACATGAAGCTGTGAGACAGTCGCGGACATATGCGATCGTCCACGTTATTGCGAAGCCGGGTGAGACGACATCCCTCCTTTACAACTCCGTTCTTGCCGCGATGGCGAATCCGGTCTCATTGTATGCCGTGTCCAATTCCAAAGGGCCGGATGACAAATCTCCATTTGCTTTCGGTGAATTCGTCTATGTGGATGGAGGCTTCCGATATTTAGGCGGAGATGTGATGAGGGCGCTGAGCTCGGCGCCGCCGCTGCGCATCAGAATCGGAGGTAAGGTCCAACAAGCCAAACTGGTGAGCAAGTTCGACCCTATCTATCCACCCGATGCTATCGTGAACAAAATTCAAGGAGCAGTGAGGCTGCATGTGGTTCTGGCCGCGGACGGCAGTGTGATGAAACAAGATGTCGTCAGCGGAGACCCTGTACTCGCTAAGGCCGCCCAGGATGCCGTCAAACAGTGGAAATATCTGCCGACCCTGCTGAACGACGAACCTGTGGAAGTGGATACAGAGATCGAAGTTGTCTTCGCTTTGAAAAAGTAAGACGAGTGAGTGCCCCGGCGTCGCGGGGCACCCTGTCTGGCGCATCGTCAGTGGCCGGCGGAACAACAACCGGCATCCCCGCCTGGCCGAACTTCGTAGCGATCGTGGTGGCGAACCCACGCCATCGGGAACGAAAGGCCGCCTTCGTCGCGGCCCTTGGGCGTGCGATCGAGAAGGACGTAGGCGCCGAGCATCTCGTCGAGGCCGCGGCCGTAGCTCGAATAGGTGTGGAACACATTACCCTCGGAGTCTTTCGCAAATACGCTGAACCCCGGTGCTTCTTCGGAACCGAATTTCATGGTCCCAAAGTTGTAGATCGTGCCGGAAGCCAGCTCCTCCTTGGTGAACGTCACCTGGTAGTCATGGTTGAAGCTGTTGCCTTTGGATGACGCCCACGGGAAGCGCCAGCCCATCCGTTTCTTGAAAGCCTCGATCTGGTCGAGGGAAGCGCGGGAAATAGCGGTGAGGGCAACGTCGCGTTGATTGAGATGGGGTAGCATACCGTCGAAGCCATCAGCGATCATGGAGCAGCTGGGGCATGCTTCTTTCCACTCCGGTCCGAACATCAGGTGATAAACGGCAAGCTGGCTGCGGCCGTCGAATAGCTCGGCCAGTGACTTTTTCCCTTTCGGCGTGTCGAACTCATAGTTCTGTTCAACGCGTACCCAGGGAAGTGCGCGCCGTTCGGCGGCCAGCGCATCCTTCACATGGGTCACTTCTTTCTCTCGAGCAAGGAGCTTCTTGCGCGCTGCAAGCCACTCCGCCTTCGACACGATTTTTGGAACTGCGGCTGCATTTGCCATCACGAGCTCTCCTCTTCTTTTTGAACGAAGACCGATCTCCACCACTCGCGAAACGGGCGGAAACGGCGCAGAAGCAGCGCTGCGAATCCGCCCGTTGAAGTTGCGCTGAGCGCCAAAGTAGCGGCGCCGGCCATGCATGCGGGGCACACAAGTCCCTCCTCGCTCGTTGGAGCGCTTCCAGATCTGAATTGGCTTGTAGTTGGGCTAGGCGGACTTGGCCAACTGCATGAACAGAGGCGGCTCGTCAGCGCTGGGTCCCCAACTGGCGGGCACGGGCACATCGAGCATGCGCAGGTACACGCTGAACTGGCCGCGGTGTTGATACCAATGGCTGAACATCACGTCGCGGACAAACAGTTCGCGCGGCACGGCAAAAATCTCCTTTTCTCCGGCGGTCAGCCGCCAGGTCTTCTTCATGAAACTGTCGTCGTATTTGGACAGCATGGTCTTGACCGTCGCAACGCTCTCATCGAACGTTTTCAGGATCTCTTCCCGAGTGCCGGGCTGCGGGAACTGCGCGAAATCCGGCGCCTGCGCCGAGTCATTCTGAACCGCGCGCACAATCGCTCCGGGAACCGACGCGAGATGGTAGGCCAGCTGGCCCGCGCTCATCGATTTCGCGTGCGGCTTCCAGGACAACTTCTCTTCCGGCAACCGCTCAAGAAACCTTCTCGTGATCGGCGCTTGGATTTCGAACTCCTTCATCAACGTTTCCGAAATGGACATGACCATCCTCCTTATGCTTGTCTCTCGAAACTCGACCTTTACTGGACGGAATTCGACTTGGCGAGCACGCCTTCGGCGCGCTGGCGCGTTCTCTCATGGATGTAGCTCCAACCGGTCACCACTCCGGCCTTGTGCTGCTCCTGAATTAATCCGAAGCCGGCATGACAGAACTTGATGAGCGTCACGCCGTTTTCTTCGCTCAGGCGGTATTGCACGTTGTTGGCAACCGGATACGACATGAAAAGAGGACCCGAGATTTCCAGAAGCGTGGGGCGCTTGATCGCTTGGACCGTGCCCCAGTAATGTCCATTGCCTTCGCCCAGATCGCGGAACCATCGACCGCCCGGCCACGCTTCCAGAGTCATGGGCATCGGCGCGCCGTCCGGCGTCTCACCGGCCCACCCCAACTGGTCGACCAGCGCCTTGAACGTCGTGTCCAGCGAGGCCCGCACGCGAATTTCCTGCGTAACCTGCAGCGAGAGGTTCTCAATCACGGTTGCGGTCGTCATCGTCTTTGCTCCTTTTTTCCTTTTTGTCTAACTGGGATGCCAATTCCATAGCCTCGGCGCGCTCCTTGATGCGGGTCAGTTGATGGCGCCAGTAACGTTCGAAAGTGGCGGTCCATTCATGCAGAGGGCGGATGGCGTCCGCATTGGTGCGGTAGAGCATGCGCCGGCCGTCGCGGCGGACGTCAACTAGGCCGACTTCGAGGAGCACCCGGAGGTGCTTCGAGACTGAAGGTTGCGGTAGACCGAGACCATCCACAATAGCGCCCACCGGGCGTTCCTCGGCCGCAAGAAAGGCCAGAATGTCGCGGCGGCGCGGCTCGGCGACGGCGTTGAAGCTATCCGAGGTTGTGGAAGCTCGTGCCATGACTTGAATTATATTCCCATATGGGAATATGTCAAGCCACTTTTTTGTCCTCCCCAACCCGCGAACCGCCCGCGCCAACCACAATATTCTTGTTGCTTTCTGTTTTATATTACTGTATAGTACTCAATGCGGAGTGGAATGTGCGCTACTTTGCTCCGTGCCGGCAGTTCCTCCTTACCACCGTGGTTGACTTCCAACCTGTTACGCGCGCTGCTCGCCGCCGTTCACTTCCCCTGCTGCGCACGCAAACCCTCTGTTTCCGCCACATCGACAGCCCCCTCCGCTAAACGCAATCATTCCCCCACTTACACGACCACCCCCCGTACAGGGTGCCTGTTATTGTTAACAAAGAGCGGCCGTCTCTCTCGAGCGACAGCACTTACTTAACCACGTCAAGGGAACACATTCGGCCAGACACTGCTAAAATGGGGAGATATGTTGAACCAGATTAACGGATTTGACCTGAGCGGGATGAACTATGCCCGCAAGAAGACCTATGGCGTGAAGGTGGGGCACGTGCAAGTCGGCGGCGGCGCGCCCATCGTTGTCCAGTCGATGACGAATACCGATACAGCGGACGTGGAAAGCACCTTCCAACAGACAGTACAGCTGGCGGAGGCAGGGTCGGAGATCGTACGGTGGACGGTGAACGTGCCGGAGGCGGCGGAAGCAGTGCCGGTGATCAAGAAGCGGCTCCTGGATGTGGGATGCCGCGTGCCGATTATTGGGGATTTTCACTACAACGGGCACGTCCTTTTAACCAAATATCCGGAATGCGCGAAGGCACTCGATAAATACCGGATCAATCCGGGAAACGTGGGCGCGGGCCAGCGGCGCGACGAGCAGTTTTCGACGATCTGCAAAGTGGCGGTGGACAACGGCAAGCCGGTCCGCATCGGCGTAAACGGCGGCTCCCTGAACCAGGAACTGGTGATGCGCAAGATGCAGGAAAACACCGACCAGGATCTGGGAAAAGAATCCGAAGACATCATCAACGAGTGCATGGTGCTTTCGGCCCTGGAATCGACGGAACTGGCCCTGGAATCCGGGCTGCGCAACGATCAAATCATCATTTCGTGCAAGACGTCGCGGCCCCGCGATCTGATTACGGTCTACCGGGATTTGGCGGGCAAGACACAGCAGCCGTTGCACTTGGGATTGACCGAAGCGGGTATGGGGATGAAGGGCCTGGTATGGTCGTCGGCGTCGCTGGGCGTGCTCCTGTATGAAGGGATTGGCGACACCATCCGGATTTCGCTGACGCCACGGCCTGGCGGCGACCGGCGCGAAGAAGTGTACGCGTGCTGCGAACTGCTGCAGGCGCTGGGACTGCGCTCGTTCGCACCAAGCGTGACGGCCTGCCCGGGATGCGGGCGGACAACGAGCACGACGTTCCAGGAACTGGCGGAACGGACGCAGGAATATATCCGGGAGATGATGCCGACGTGGAAGCAGCAGTATGACGGCGTGGAGACCATGACCCTGGCGGTGATGGGCTGCATCGTGAATGGTCCGGGCGAATCGAAAGCGGCGAGCATCGGGATCAGTCTGCCGGGGACGGGCGAGGCACCACGCTGCCCCGTGTATATTGACGGGCAGAAGGCGGTCACCCTGGAAGGCACGTACGACGAGCTCGCGGCGGCGTTCAAGAAACTGGTGGACGACTACGTAACGACGAAGTATCCGAAGAAGACGGCAGAAGTGGTGGGCCGCTGACGGGCCAGGGTTTCCGTGTTTGAGATCCTTCGCTTCGCTCAGGATGACAAGAGTTCTTTTGGATCAAGGATAAGCCATGAAAATTAGCCGGGAAGATGTGTTGCGGGTGGCGGAACTGGCCTACCTGGATTTGAGCGAGGCGGAGTTGGAGACGTACCGCGCGCAGATTGACGAGATCCTGGAATACATTGGCAAGCTGAATGAGTTGGACACGGCGAATGTCGAGCCGATGGCGCAGGTGCTGGCCAGCGACCAGCAGGCGGACGCGACGCTGCGGGAGGATTTGGTTGTGCCTTGCGCGGTGGCGGAGGACGTGTTGAGGCATGCGCCGGACCCGGAAGCGCCGTATTTCCGCGTGCCCAAGGTGATCGAGCGATGAGCGAACTGAACACCATCGGGGCGGTGCGCGGGGCGATTGAGGCACGAAAGACGTCCGCGCGCGAAGTAACGGCGGACTACTTCAAGCGGATTGCGGCGCGCAACAAGGAACTGAACGCCTATCTGATGCTTTGCGAAGAACGGGCGTACCGTCAAGCCGACCGTGTGGACGCGTTGGTGGCCGCGGGCAAACAGCTGCCACCGCTGGCGGGTGTTCCGATCGCCGTGAAAGACGTCATCAGCACGCGCGGCGTGCGCACCACCTGCGGGTCGAAGATCCTCTCCAATTACATCCCGCCATACGATGCGACGGCGGTGCACCGGCTGGAGTCGGCCGGGGCGGTCATCCTGGGCAAGACGAACTGCGACGAATTCGCCATGGGCAGTTCGAATGAAAACTCGGCGTACGGGCCGGTGCAGAATCCGGCAGCACCGGGATGCGTGCCGGGTGGATCGAGTGGCGGTTCGGCGGCGGTGGTGGCTGCGAAATTGGCGGTGGCCTCGCTGGGTACCGACACAGGCGGGTCGATTCGGCAACCTGGGTCGTTCTGCGGGATACCGGCGATGATGGGCAGCTACGGGCGCGTGTCCCGGTACGGTCTGATTGCATTCGCGTCTTCGCTGGACCGGATTGGGCCGTTCGCCCAGTCAGTCGAAGACGTGGCCACGGTGCTACACGCAATTGCTGGGCGCGATCCGAACGATTCGACCTCGACCACGGCACCGGTGGAGGATTACCGCGCGGCACTGGGCCAGTCGGTCAAAGGCATGAAGGTGGGCGTGCCCAAGGAATATCTTGGCGCAGGAATGGACGAAGGCGTTCGCAAAAAAATTGATGCGGGAATCGAGCTGCTCAAGAGGATGGGTTGCGACGTCAGGAATGTCCAGTTACCGCACACGGACTACGCCATCGCGGCGTATTACATCATTGCGACTGCGGAAGCGAGCTCGAACCTCGCGAGATACGATGGAGTGCGATTTGGGCCCCGGGTCGAAGGTGATTCGCTGATCGACATGTACCGGAAGACGCGGGGAGCTGGCTTCGGGGCCGAAGTGAAACGGCGCATCGTGCTTGGCACATATGTGCTCTCGGCGGGCTATTACGACGCCTACTACTTGAAGGGACAGAAAGTGCGCGCCTTGATTGCGGACGATTTCCGGAAGGCGTTCGCGCAGGTGGATGTGCTCGTGACGCCCACGTCGCCGGTGCCACCGTTCCGCTTGGGGTCGCGCGTGAACGATCCGCTGCAGATGTATCTGGCTGATATTTATACAGTTACAGGATCGCTTGCGGGCTTGCCCGGCATTTCAGTGCCGTGCGGGCTTATCGAGGGGAAACTGCCGGTGGGCTTGCAGATTTTTGGCCCGGCGTTCGGCGAGACCAAGGTGCTGCAGCTGGCGCATGCGTTTGAACAATCGGGCGGCGCGACGATTTAGCCGTCAACTCCGAACAACAAAAAACCGCGGCATGTTCGGGACAAGCGACAACATACACAACCACGACGCCCCTCTTACAGTGAGATGAAAATTGAGCAAAGTGGGTTGTCGGCGAAATTGCGGCAGAGCAAACTCCCGCGAAAAGAAGAGTCGAAAAAATCGTAAGACGAATTCCAAAAGTGGGAGAAACTTCGCGAAAACAGTACTTTTTTTCACACCCCACCTGTCAATCATGACAGGGGCGACGCGCGGCGTCATCGCTTGAAAACCCGCCAAATTCCTGTGAAAAACGGCGTAAACGAAAAAGTACTAGAGAGTTCGTTTACCCGGCTTTCAAACGGAACGACTATTGCAGGGGGAATGTGCATCTTCTAAGCTGCTCGGACCATCGAATGGGTTAGAAGACGAAGCGGCGAGAAGAGAGGCACCCGTGGTAACCGTAAAGTCGAGCCAAAAGATCTTCACCGACACGGAAGTCGCGACCCTGACCGGCATTTGCATCGAGCACGTTCACAATTTTGCGCGTAGCCGCCACCTGGGGATGATCGCCCGCGCAGCGGAAGCCGCCGGAGCCCAGGCGGAGCAGTGGCTGTTTACGTTGTCGGACCTGATGGTGCTGGCGACACTATTCCCGCGCTGCACTCACTAAGCGCCCTCATCCAGGTAATCGTTCAAACCCTCCCTGAACGCGCATCTCCCAAAAGCCATCCACAAAGAACCCGTTTGCGGTGTCCTTGCGACGCCGTTTACGCGGAGCTATTCTTAAGGTCCGCTTGGCCGACGCCTGATTGCCGCCAGCGGAACAACCTCATTCCCATGGCTGGCTGGCGCAATTCGGCATCGTTCCCTTCCCGGATGCTCGTTCCCCTCCTAACCGTCTTTCTCTGCCCCGTTATTGCCCTGCGGGCGCAGCAGCCTCCCGGCCCGCCCGCAAAGGGCGCGACTCAGCAGCAAGCCCCCGCGCCACCCAAGAAGATTGACGATGGAAAATCCGCGCACGCAAAGAAGCTGGTCCTGACGGACGGAAGCTATCAACTGGTTCGGGAATATCAACGCAACGGAGACCGGGTGCGGTATTTCAGCTCGGAGCGAGGAGACTGGGAAGAGATTCCCGCATCGATGATCGACTGGACAGCGACGGCGAAGGACGAAGAGGCGGCGACCATAGCTTCGGCAGCTGCGGCGGAGAAGATCCACAAATCCGAGGCGGCAAAGAATATGGACCCGCCGCTGGACATCGACGCGAGCCTGCCGGTGGCGGAGGGAGTGTACCTGCCCGGCGGCGAAGGATTGTTCGTCGTAGAAGGGAAAACGGTGCGGTTGCTGACGCAAGTGGGCTCGGACAGCAAAGTGGACAAGATGCGGTCCATCGAGCAGGTACTCTCGCCGGTCCCGATCGTCCCGGGCAAAGTAACAGTGACCATTCCGGGGACAAGAGCGGGCTTGCGGCTGCGCACCGCGATGCCGGAGTTCTATTTGCGAGAGGCGCCAGCCGATTCGGACCGGGCATCTCCCATCAAGAAAAGCGGTCGACCTGGAGACAATGGGCCGGATGTGGTGCTCGTACGGACCAAGGTTACCCGCAGCAACCGGCAATTGGAGTCGATTAGCATCTTGTTCGGTGAGGAGATGAATCGAAACCGCAACGAGATATCCCTCCAGCGCTGGGAAGTGGCGCAGGGCCTTTACCGCTTCACTTTGGGGGAGGCATTAACGCCCGGAGAGTACGTGATCGCCGAAGTGCTGCCTGACGGATTGAATTATTACGTATGGGATTTCGGGCTGGACGGGGCAGAAGACAAGGCGAAAAAGAAGTAAGTCGGTACCTCGCGGCAACGAGGTTGTGGAAGCCATGAAGCTCCCGGCTAGCGCTTGGTGGAAACAGGAACGCGGGAGAATACGACCATCAGGGTGTTGAGGACGTCGGAAATACGGAAGGGTTTCTGGAGGCGGCGGTAGCTGGCGGAGGCGCTGGAACCTTGGCCGTCTTCAATCACTTCACCAGACATGTAGATCAGTTCCGGGCGGTTGACGCCAGAGGCGATCTTGAGCCGCTGCGCGACGCTGTAACCATCGGCGTTGGGTCCGGTGCCGGAGAGATTCAGGTCGCAGAGAATCGCGTCGTATCTGGTACGGAGCACCATCGAGAGGGCTTCCTCCGCCGTACCGGCACAATCGACCTTGAGGCCCTGTGCGGAAAGGCCTTCGGCGAGCAGCATGCGGATGCTTTCCTCGTCGTCGACGACCAGGATGGCCTTCTTCTTGAGCAGGTCGAGGGTGGGTGCCAGCATGTCGCCGGTGCCCGAAGAGTCGGATTCACGGACCGGCTGCGCCGGGGCTTTTTCGTCGGACGCAGGGGGCAAATAGACGGTAAAGGCTGCGCCACCCGCCGGAAGCGATTCGGCTTCAATATCGCCGCCGTGCTCGCGAACGATCGACATACAGATGCTCAGACCGAGGCCGGTACCGCCGCCGGGCCTCTTCGTGGTGAAAAACGGGTCGAATATCTTGGCGAGAACCTCGGGCTTGATGCCGATGCCGTCGTCCTGGACTGTGGCAAAGAGACGCTTGCCGGACTGGCCGAGCCGAATCTGGATGCGGCCGGAAGGCCGAACCTCGCGGATGGCTTGCTCGGCGTTGCTGATAAGGTTGAGGAAAACCTGGATGAGCTGGTTGGCATCGCCGATGAGGGCAGGTAGGCCGGAGCACTGGCGAAAGTCGACTTCGACCTGGTTGCGCTTGAGAGAGTGCTCGTGGAGCTGGAGGGTGCGGTCGAGAATAGCGTTGAGGTCGAGGGCTTTCTTCTGGGGAGCGGCAGGTCGGGAGAACTCGAGTAAGTTCTGAACAATACGCGCGGCGCGACGGGCTTGGCGGTGGGTCATGTCGAGCTGGCGCTTGGCATTCTCGTCGACACCGGCGCGGTCGCGGAGGAGTTCGCTGGCGCCGAGGATGGCGGTGAGAGGGTTGTTGAGCTCGTGAGCAACGCCGGCGAGCATCTGGCCCATGGCGGCTAGCTTTTCGGCCTGGATGAGTTGCTCTTCGAGGCGCTTCACTTCGGTGATGTCGCGGCCGGAGATGACAACGCCGTCGATCTTGCCGTTTTCGTTGAAGAGCGGGCTGAAGTGGCAGCGCAAGCGGCGCCAATCTCCTTGTTTGTGCCGCACGCGGACTTCAATAAAAGCAAAATTGCGGCGGCCTTCGACGACCTCGTCGTAGATCGCGAGCAAGGCGGCGCGTTCCTCGACGTGGGTGTTTTCGCCAAAGACGAGGTTGTAGACCTCTTGCGGCTCGAGACCGAGAATTTCCTTAACCTTAGGGCTGACAAAGGTGTATTTGCGGTTGGGATCGACGACGAAGATAAGGTCGGGAAAGCTGTCGACCAGGCGACGGGCAAACTCCTGTTGCTGATAGAGGCGCTTCTCGATGGCGCGGCGTTCGGTAATGTCGGCAAGGGCGCCCTGGTAACGGACAACCTTGCCGCCTGTATCACGGACGGCAGTGGCGGTATTCAGACAGGTGACGGGCTGGCCATCTTTGCGGAGCAGGGTGATTTCCCTGCCCTCGGGTGCGGGCTGGCGGTTTACCTCACGCGCAATCGCGTTGCGGTGTTCTTCGTCGACGAAGACTTCGCTGACCTTCCTGGAGAGCAATTCCTCTTTCGACGAGTAGCCGAGCATACGAACCAGTGCAGGATTGACTTCGAGGATCTTGTCTTCAGGGGTGACGATGTAGATGCCCTCCTGAAGGGTCTCGAAGAGTTCGGTGAAGCGGGCTTCGCTGCGGCGCTGGGAGGTGATATCGCGGGCAAGGATGGTGAGACCGTGGACCTTGTCGTCGCGGACCATGGCGTGGGCAACGCATTCGAAATGATGTACGGAGCCGGTTCTTTTCAGGCGAACCTGCACGGTGCCGGACCAGAAGCGGCGCTCCATGAAGCGATCGATGTCGCGCAAGAGCCTCTCTTCGGTCATGCCGCTTTCGTCGCTGAGGAACTGAGACAGGGGAAGGCCGATGATCTCCTGGAAAGGGAGGCCGACGAAGTCGGCGAAACTGCGATTGGCGGCGCGAATCTCGCCGTCCATGCTAAGGGCGAGTAGAACATCATCGAAGGAATCGATCAAGTCGCGGAAACCCTGTTGCGACTTGGAAATCATGTGGAAGAGCTGCTCCATCTGCTGGTCGTTGGGAGGAGCGGCGGAGGCATGATCGAGGCCGCGGACCACGCCCTTCAGCTCGGCGATCTGCTGCGTTTTGCGCCAGATATAGACGCCGAGGAGCCCCACGAGAATCACGAGGCCAATGGGGAGGGCTTCGAGGTGAATCTTGACGGACTTGATGGAGTCCCAGGAGAGCCAGGCGAAGACTGCGGAAATCAGGAAGAGCAGGAAGAACGTGAGGCCCCACAGCTCGTGCTGGCGCTTTTCGTAGGCCTCCAGGCGAACGAGCACTTCGTTCCCCGAGCCGGCGGCTGGGGAAGTATCCTGGCGGTTTAGGTTCGACGAATGCGCGTCGTTCATGCGAATCCAGGAGCCGAGGCAAAGTGTGCGACTCCTCATGATAGAAAGTGACGGAAAAGGGCAGCAAGTATCAACGAGGAACTGGGTGCGTGAGGTACACCTGTACCAAAGGACGGCTGGGGGCCGTCCCGAGATTCGTGTCGTCCGAATTGCCAGACGGGTTCGGGTAGATTCGTTGGTTACTCGATTCTGCCCCGGCAATCAGCTGGCAGGGGATGCGGGACCTGACGGACGCGTCCCCCAAGGTGGCAAAGTTGCTGCGCTCTCCTGCTTATTGCGGTTTGATCCGGGCCCAGAAATCGGCGAATTCGATCGTGTCGAAGAACGCCGTGGCTTCGATGATCGAACCGTTTTCAAGGCGCATGAACCAGTTTCGAGGTCCCGGTGATGTATTTTGCGGAAAGCGGCGACAAGTCGCCGTACCTCAAAAAGAAAACGCCCCGGGGATTAGCCCGGGGCGGTGAGAGTATCAGTTTTGTTAGGCGAGGCGCACAGGCAAGAATGCCTGTGCCACTTTAATCCTGGCCTTCGGTGGCGGCGTCGGCCTCGGCTTCGTCGTCCTTGCCGCCGAGGAATTCCAGACCCGCCGCATCGTCGACGGCGAAGTCGGAAGCTTCGGGCAGTTCTTCGACTGGAGCCGGAACGGGCACCTCGGTCAGCAACTGAATGCTGCGGTAGTGCTCGAGACCGGTACCGGCCGGGATGAGGCGGCCCATGATGACGTTCTCCTTCAAGCCGCGGAGATAGTCCACCTTGCCAGCGACGGCAGCTTCGGTGAGGACGCGAGTAGTCTCCTGGAAGCTGGCCGCGGAGATGAACGAGTCAGTGGAGAGCGACGCTTTGGTGATACCGAGGAGCAGCGGACGGCCCGTAGCGGGGCGGCCACCTTCGGCGATCACGCGATCGTTCTCTTCACGGAAGCGGAACTTGTCGACTTGCTCCTCGAGAAGGAACGTGGTGTCGCCGACGTCTTCCACCTTGACCCAGCGCATCATCTGACGGCTGATGGTTTCAATGTGCTTATCGTTGATATTGACGCCCTGCAGGCGGTAGACCTCTTGAATGGCGTTCACCAGGTAGGCCTGGGTGTACTTTTCACCCAGAACTGCAAGCAGGTCGTGGAGGTTGAGCGGACCGTCGATGAGAGCCTCACCGGCGCGGACGTGCTCACCTTCCTGGACGTTAATGTGCGTACCGCGAGGGATGGCGTATTCCTTGGAAGTCTTGCCATCTTCGCTTTCGACGTAGATCTTGCGCATGCCCTTGGAAATGTCGCCATAGCGGACGGTGCCGTCGATTTCGGAAATGACGGCAGGATCCTTGGGCTTGCGGGTTTCGAAGAGCTCGACAACGCGCGGCAGACCACCGGTGATGTCCTTGGTCTTGGTGGTTTCACGCGGGATCTTGGCGAGCACGTCGCCGGCCTGCACTTCATCACCATCCTGCACCATCAAGTGGGCGCGGGAAGGCATGAGGTACTTCTTGCGGACCTTGCCGGAAGAATCGCGGATCAAGATGGCCGGCTGATGCTTTTCGTCGCCTGGCGGCAGAGTCACAACCAACTGGGAGAGGCCGGTGACTTCGTCGACCTGCTCTTCGATGGTAAGACCCGGACGGAGATCGTCGAACTTCACCGAGCCCGCGGTTTCAGTCAGGATCGAGAAGGTGAAGGGATCCCATTCAGCGAGGATCTGGCCATGGTTGACGGAATCGCCGTCGTTGACGCGGAGACGCGCGCCGTAAACGACGTGGTAGCGTTCCTTTTCGCGGCCCTTCTCGTCGGTAATGACGATCAAGCCGGAACGGTTCATGGCAATGCGAGCGCCGCCGCGACCTTCGACGTGGCGAAGGTCAACGAACTTGACGACACCGTTGTTCTTGGCTTCGAGGGTGGAACGCTCGCTGACGCGGGTCGCCGCACCGCCGATGTGGAACGTGCGCATCGTCAACTGCGTGCCGGGCTCACCGATGGACTGCGCAGCGATGACGCCGACGGCTTCGCCGAGTTCAACCATGCGGCCGGTGGCGAGGTTGCGGCCATAGCAGAGGGCGCACACACCACGGCGGGACTCGCAGGTGAGCACAGAGCGGATGCGCACCCGCTCGATGCCGGCGGCCTGGATGGCGTTTGCCAGTTCTTCCGTGATTTCCTGGTTGACATCGACGATGACGCTGCCTTCGAAGTCCTTGATCTTCTCCAGCGAAACGCGGCCAACCACGCGGTCGCGCAACGGCTCGACTTCGACGCCCGCTTCGATGATGGGCTCCACATAGATGCCGTCGCTGGTGCCGCAATCGTGCTCGTTGATGATGACGTCCTGGGCCACATCGACGAGGCGGCGAGTCAGGTAACCGGAGTCGGCCGTCTTCAACGCTGTGTCTGCAAGGCCTTTACGCGCACCGTGGGTCGAGATGAAGTACTGCAACACAGTGAGGCCTTCGCGGAAGTTTGAAGTGATTGGGGTTTCGATGACTTCGCCCGAAGGCTTGGCCATCAAGCCGCGCATACCGGAGAGCTGCCGGATCTGCTGCTTGGAACCGCGAGCGCCGGAGTCGGCCATGATGTAAACAGGGTTGATGTTGCCTTCGCGATCCTGAGTTTCGAGGGCCTTGAACATCTCATCGGCGACTTTTTCGGTAACATCACCCCAGATGGCGATGACCTTGTTGTAGCGTTCGCCGTTGGTGATGGCGCCGTCGAGGTACTGCTGCTGAACCTTGACGACTTCCTTTTCGGCGTTTTCCACGAGCTTGTACTTGTCGCTCGGGATGAGCATGTCGTCGATACCGATGGAGATGCCGGACCGGGTGGCGTAGGTAAAGCCCAACGCCTTGAGATGGTCGAGCAGTTCCACGGTGGCTTCGAGACCGAAACGCAAGTAGGCGTAGTAAACGAGCTGCTGGACGCCCTTCTTCTTGAGCAGACCGTTGATGTACGGCATCTGCTTGGGCAGGTGCGAATTGAAAATCACCCGGCCGACGGTGGTCTGGATGAACTGGCGCTCCATACGCACGGGATCCGTGTGTGTTACGTCCTGCGTATCGTAGGCAGAAGTCAAATCGATGACTTCGCCGGTAAAGCGCAGGCGCACGGGAGTAAGCAGTTCGACTTCGCCCGCCTCGAGCGCAAGAACGACATCCTCGGTTGAGCCGAACACGCGGCCTTCGCCTTTGGCGCCGGGCTTGGACTTGGTCAGGTAATAGATGCCGAGAACCATGTCCTGCGAGGGCACGGCAAGAGGCAGACCATGAGCGGGAGAAAGAATGTTGCGCGAGCTGAGCATGAGCACGGACGCTTCCACCTGGGATTCCGGGGAGAGCGGAATGTGCACGGCCATCTGGTCGCCGTCGAAGTCCGCGTTGAACGCGGTGCAGACAAGGGGATGAATCCGGATGGCCTTGCCTTCGACGAGGGTCGGTTCGAAAGCCTGGATGCCCAGGCGGTGCAAGGTTGGAGCGCGGTTCAGCAGCACCGGATGTTCGCGGATGACATCTTCAAGGATGTCCCACACGACCGATTCCTGCTGCTCCACCATTTCCTTAGCCTGCTTGATGGTGGTGCAGTGCCCCTGAGCCTCGAGCTTGTGATAGATGAACGGCTTGAAGAGCTCGAGCGCCATCTTCTTGGGCAGGCCGCACTGGTTCAGCTTGAGTTCCGGACCAACGACGATGACTGAACGGCCGGAATAGTCCACGCGCTTGCCGAGGAGGTTCTGGCGGAAGCGGCCCTGCTTGCCCTTGAGCGTATCGCTGAGGGACTTGAGCGGGCGGTTGTTGGTGCCACGCAGAACGCGGCCGCGGCGGCCATTGTCGAACAACGCATCGACGGCTTCCTGCAGCATACGCTTCTCGTTGCGGACGATGACATCGGGAGCGCGCAACTCCATGAGCTTCTTCAACCGGTTATTGCGGTTGATCACGCGGCGATAGAGGTCGTTCAGGTCCGAAGTGGCGAAACGGCCGCCATCGAGAGGCACGAGCGGGCGCAACTCCGGCGGCAGGACCGGAATTACGTCGAGAATCATCCACTCGGGCTTGTTGCCGCTCTTGCGGAACGCTTCGAGCACCTTGAGGCGCTTGGCGAACTTGATGCGCTTCTGAAGGGAAGGATCGGCCTTCATCTTCTCGCGGAGATCGTCGGCGAGCTTGTCGACTTCGACGCGGCGGAGAAGCTCCTTGATGGCCTCGGCGCCCATCTTGGCCTGGAACTGGCCGGGATACTCGGCGAGCAGTTTGCGATATTCCTCTTCCTGGAGGACCTGGCGCTCTTTCAGGATTGCGACTTCACCCTGATCGACGACCACGAAGGCCTCGAAGTAGAGAATGCGCTCGAGATCGCGCATGGAAATATCGAGCAAGTAACCGATGCGGCTGGGCAGACCCTTGAAGAACCAGACGTGAGAGCAGGGCGAAGCGAGCTCGATGTGGCCGAGGCGCTCGCGGCGGACCTTGCTCAAAGTGACTTCGACGCCGCACTTATCGCAGATCACTCCGCGATGCTTCATCCGCTTGTACTTTCCGCACAAACATTCCCAGTCCGTGACCGGACCGAAAATCTTGGCGCAGAACAAACCGTCACGCTCGGGCTTGAAGGTGCGGTAGTTGATGGTCTCTGGCTTGGTAACTTCGCCGTGAGACCACGAACGGATTTTTTCCGGACTCGCCAGAGAGATGCGGATGGAATCAAAGTCCGCAATCAGGCTGGCGCGATCATAAGGGCTGCTGCGATACAAGGTGATTTCCTCCCTCCCCGGCTTTCACCGGGGACGCGCCCCTGGCAGCGTTGGCCACTGCCGGAGGCGGCTGGAACCCGTAAAACTGGATACTGCCAATTCCGTTGTTGCCGAGAAGGAGCGCAGCAAGCTGCGCCCCTACAAACCGTTGTTAATCGGCCGCTTTCTCCACCGGTGGCTTCTGGCGCTTCATCAGCTCAACGTCGAGGCAGAGCGACTGCAACTCACGCACAAGAACGTTGAACGATTCAGGAACGCCCGGCTCAATGCCCGGCTCGCCCTTGACGATGGCCTCGTAAATCTTGGCGCGGCCATAGACGTCGTCGGACTTGGCGGTGAGCAACTCCTGCAGGATGTGCGCAGCGCCATAAGCTTCGAGCGCCCAAACTTCCATTTCGCCGAAACGCTGACCGCCGAACTGGGCCTTACCACCAAGCGGCTGCTGGGTGATGAGGGAGTAGGGACCGATCGAGCGAGCATGGATCTTGTCGTCGACGAGGTGCGAGAGCTTGAGCATGTAGATGTAGCCGACGGTAATGGGCTGATCGAACTGCTCGCCGGTCATGCCGTCGAAAAGGTTGATCTTGCCGGCGTGGGGCAAGCCCGCGACTTCGAGCAGGTGGCGGATTTCCGCTTCGCGCGCGCCGTCGAACACGGGGGTTGCGAACGGAATGCCTTCCCGGAAGCCCTCGGCGAATTCGAGCAATTCGTCGTCGCTCATTTTCTGCAGCGACTTCCAGATGGCGGTATCGCTGAAGACTTCGCGGTACCAGCGGCGAATCGATTCGGCCTTGGCTTCCTTGCTGAGCAAGCGCCTAAGGCTGTTACCGAGTTCCTTGGAGGCCCAACCGAGGTGCGTCTCGAGGATCTGTCCGACGTTCATACGCGAAGGAACGCCGAGCGGATTGAGAACGATCTCGACCGGAGTACCGTCCGGCAGATAGGGCATATCCTCTTCCGGCACGACGCGGGCGATGACACCCTTGTTGCCATGGCGTCCGGCCATCTTGTCGCCGATGGAGAGCTTGCGCTTCATGGCGATATAGACCTTGACGAGCTTGATCACACCCGGGGGGAGTTCGTCACCCTTCTTGAGCTTCTCCTTGCGCTCTTCGGTGATCTTGCGGAGCACATCGATCTGGCGAGAAGTCATCTCTTCGATTTCTTCGATCTTCTCGATGAGCAAGGGATCGCGCTCGTTGAGCTTCAGCCGCTTGAGGTTGCGCGTGGAGATCTTTTCGATCAAGTCGCGGGTGAGCTCGACGCCCTTGTTGAGCAGGCGCTTGTTGGTCTTCTCGTCATGCAGGTCGGCCTGGAGCACCTTGCCACCGAGCAGGTCTTCGAGACGCTTCAGACGCTCGTCGGTGAGGATGCGGATTTCATCGGCCAAGTTCTTTTCCAGCTTGAATACCTGAGACGCTTCGATGGCCTTGTGACGCTCGTCTTTTTCTCCGCCCTTGCGGGTAAAGATCTTGACGTCGACGATGGTGCCCTCAATGCCCGGCGGGCAATAGAGCGAAGCGTCGCGCACATCTCCGGCCTTTTCTCCGAAAATGGCGCGGAGCAGCTTTTCTTCCGGAGTCAGCGTGGTCTCACCCTTGGGCGTGACTTTGCCAACGAGGATGTCGCCCGGCTTTACGACGGCGCCGATACGGATGACGCCGCTTTCGTCGAGGTTGCGGAGGAAAGACTCGCTGATGTTAGGAATGTCACGAGTGACTTCTTCCGGCCCGAGCTTGGTGTCGCGGGCTTCGATTTCATACTCTTCGATGTGGATCGAAGTGTAGTAGTCGTCCTTGACCAGCTTTTCGCTGACCAGGATGGCGTCTTCGAAGTTGTAGCCGCGCCAGGGCACGAAAGCCACGAGAACGTTGCGCCCGAGACCGAGTTCGCCACGATCGGTGCAAGGACCATCGGCAAGCACTTGTGCAGTTTTGACGCGGTCGCCGACGCGAACAAGCGGCTTCTGGTTGATGCAGGTGTTCTGGTTGGAGCGCTTGAACTTGGTCAGCGTGTAGATGTCGGCGCCCACTTCCCGGCTGAGCACGCCGGAGTGATCGCTTTCCACACGAACGATGATGCGCTCGGAGTCAACCTGATCGACGATGCCGTCGCGCTTGCAGAGCACGACCGCTCCGGAATCGCGGGCGGTGACACGCTCCATGCCGGTGCCAACGAGCGGGGCTTCGCCGCGGATCAGCGGCACAGCTTGGCGTTGCATGTTGGAACCCATCAAAGCGCGGTTCGCGTCGTCGTTCTCGAGGAATGGAATCAAGCTGGCGGCGACGGAAACAAGCTGCTTGGGGGAAACGTCGACATAGTCGACTTCATCGCGATGCTTGAGCACGAAGTTGCCGGCTTGGCGGCAGTTCACGAGCTCGGTGGTGATGCGCAGCTTCTCATCGAGAGAGACGTTCGCCTGCGCGATGACGTACTTGTCCTCTTCCCAAGCAGACAAGTAGAAGCAGTAGGCTTCGTAAACGACCTTGCGGCGCTTAAGTTCTTCGTTGAGTTCCTCGACGCGGTCGCGTTCGACGATATCGCCAGCCTTAAACTCGCTGTCGCCGGCATTGACGATCTGGACGTAGTCCACGATTCGCCCGCCCTTGACGCGGCGATAAGGCGACTCAATGAACCCGTAATCGTTGATGCGGGCAAAGCAGCTCAGGGAGCTGATCAAGCCGATGTTCGGACCTTCCGGCGTCTCAATCGGGCAGATGCGGCCGTAGTGCGTCGGGTGTACGTCGCGAACTTCGAACCCGGCGCGTTCGCGCGAGAGACCGCCCGGACCGAGGGCCGAAAGACGCCGCTTGTGTGTAATTTCACTGAGCGGGTTGGTCTGGTCCATGAACTGGCTGAGTTGGGAACTGCCGAAGAACTCGCGGATCGCAGCCATGACTGGCTTGGCGTTGACGAGGTCGTGCGGCATGGCCGTCGACATTTCCTGATACACGCTCATCTTTTCCTTGATGGCGCGCTCCATGCGGACCAGGCCGATGCGGAACTGGTTCTCAAGCAGTTCACCGACCGCGCGGACACGGCGGTTGCCGAGGTGGTCGATGTCGTCGACGACGCCGATATTCTTGCGCAGCTTGAAGAGATACTTAATGGCTGCGACGAAATCGGTGGTGTCGAGCGTGCGGTTATCGAGCGGCGTATCGAGAGCGAGCTTGATGTTGAACTTCAAGCGGCCCACGCGGCTGAAATCGTACTTGCGCGGGTCGAAGAACATACCCCGGAAGAGGTTCGTGGCGGTTTCGAGCGTCGGAGGATCGCCGGGACGCAGCTTACGGTAAATCTCGATGAGAGCTTCTTTAGATGAACGGATGGCATCCTTATCGAGCGTACGCGAGAGCACCAAGCCGATGTCGTCGCGTTCCGGGAAGAACACGTCCACTTCCGTAATGCCGGCTTCGGCAAAGGCCTGCCAGAGATCGGCCGTCAGCGGCTTGTTGGATTCGAGCAGGACTTCGCCTGTCTGGCGGTTCACGACGTCGGCGACGCTGTAGGCGCCTTCGAGGTCCGCCAAGGCGGCGCGCACCTGGGTGATCTTGGCCTTGATGAGTTCTTTGAAGAGCGTCTCGGTGATGCGCTTATGCGCGCCGACGATGACTTCCTCGCTCTTGGGGTTGCGGATCTCGTGGGTCAGCTTGCGGTCCACGATGCCCGGCGAAACGTTCCAATGGAGGTCCTTGTCGCGCAGGGAAATGCGCTCCACCTGGTAAAAGGTCCGAAGGATATCTTCATTGGACTTCATGCCGAGCGCGCGCAGAAAGATAGAGCCGAGGAACTTGCGCTTGCGGTCGATACGGACGTAGAGAATGTTCTTGGTGTCGTATTCGAATTCGACCCACGAACCGCGATAGGGAATGATCTTGCCCAGGAAGTAGGTGCGGTTGTTGGCACTTTCGAAGAAGACGCCGGGCGACCGGTGCAACTGGCTGACGATGACGCGTTCGGTGCCGTTGATGATAAAGGTACCGTTGTCGGTCATCAGCGGAATGTCGCCGTAAAATACTTCCTGTTCCTTGATGTCGCGGATCGTCTTGGCGCCGGAATCCGGATCCTTGTCGTAGATCGTCAGACGGATGGTTACCTTGAGCGGGGCGGAGTAGGTCATGCCGCGCTCCTGGCACTCATTGACGTCATACTTGAGTTGCATGGCAACGGGGTCGCCGCACTTGTTACAGAAGGTCGGGGTGTTCTTGTTGAACGTGCCGCACTTCTGGCAGACTACGTCGCCGGTCTGATAAGGATTCGTAACCACCGAAGCGCCGCAATTCCGGCAAGTGGCGCGAAGATGATGCAGTCCCTTCAGGTTGCCGCACTTGCATTCCCAGTTGCCGATGGAATAGTCGACGAACTCGAGCTGGGACATTTCGCGGAAATCCCGAATCGGGAACACCGAAGTGAAGACCGACTGCAGTCCGCCATCCTCGCGTTCGCTTGGCAGCAGATCCATCTGCAGGAAGCGCTGATAGGACTTCTTCTGGACCTCAATCAGGTTGGGAATCTGGATAGACCCCTGGATTTTCGCAAAATCCAGTCGTTGGCGTTCCCGAACGTGCTGGTTGCTATTGGACATGCCTGATTTACCTCATTCCCTTTCGGGCAGGGTACAAAGAAACAGCAAAAAGACACTTAGCCGTGATGCCGCGCAGCTTGCCCGGAGCCGCCCCGCACACGGTTAGTGAAGGTCCGATGAGGACCTGAGATTCTGAAGACAAAACCGGTCGTAGCTTTCGTACGTAATCCCCTGGCGCAGCCCGCCGCGCCACGCCGACACCAAAGCCCGAACCAACGGAGAGCCGGCCACGGATGGGCCGGCACCCCATTACTTGATCTCGACCTTCGCGCCCGCCTCTTCGAACTTCTTCTTGATGGTGGCCGCCTCGTCCTTGGACACGCCTTCTTTCACGGTCTTCGGCGCGCCATCGACGAGGTCCTTGGCTTCCTTCAAGCCCAGGCTGGTGACTTCGCGAACGGCCTTGATGACATTGATCTTGTTGCCACCGACGTCTGTGAGAACCACGGTGAATTCCGTCTTCTCTTCCGCCGGAGCTGCCGCTGCGCCGCCGCCCGCCGCACCGCCGCCCGCCGCCACAACCGTGGCAGCCGCCGCGGACACGCCGAAGGCTTCTTCCATCTTCTTGACCAGATCCGACGCTTCCAGGAGCGTCAGGCCCTTGATGTCTTCCAGGATCGTTTCTACTTTCGACATGACTGCGATTTCTCCTCTCAAATTTCTGCTTCAAAATTTTCGGAACGCTGCGGGCGGGGCCCGCTTAGCCCCAAACCCTTACGAACTGAACTTATTGGCCTTGACCGCTTCGCTGACTGTGACCGCGAGATTGCGCGGCAGCGCGTTGAGTGCCATGGCGATGCGTTGCGCCGGAGCATTCAGCAGGAACATGATCTTGCTGATAAGCTCTTCCTTGGACGGCATCTCCGCCAGCTGCTTGATCTCAGCAATGGAGATGACCTTGCCTTCCACCACGCCAGACTTGAACTGGAATGCCGGAACATCCTTGGCAATCTTGGTGAGTGCCTTCGCCAGCGCGACCGGATCGGTCTGCGTATAGGCGATCGAATGGGTACCCTTCAGATCCTTGAGGACGCCTTCGGCAGGGGTGCCGTTGCCGGCCAACTCGGCCAAAGTGTTCTTCACGACCTGATACTTGCCACCGGCCGCCTGAACCGCGCGGCGGAGTTTGGTGTCTTCCTCGACGGTAATGCCCTGGAAGGTGGTCAGAATAACGGTGGACACCTTCGCGAGCTCAGTCTTCAGTTTGTCCAGATCCTGCTGTTTTTCACTTTTCTTCTTCATAATTTCTTCTCGGCTCCCTTACGCAGCCGTCGCTAACGTCTCGGCTTCCGCGAGATCGACAGGGATCCCGGGGCCCATGGTGGAAGTCAGGGTGATTTTCTTAACGTACTTGCCCTTGGCAGCGGCCGGCTTCGCCTTGACCACAGCGTTTATGACCGCGTGCGCGTTTTCCGCGAGTTTCGGAGCGTCAAAATTGATTTTGCCGACCGGGCAGTGCACGATGCCGGCCTTGTCCACGCGAAATTCCACTTTACCGGCCTTGGTTTCCTTGATGGCTTTCGCAACGTCGGCCGTGACGGTTCCGGTTTTCGGGTTGGGCATCAAGCCTCGAGGGCCGAGGACCTTACCGAGTTTACCGGCGGAACGCATCATATCGGGCGTAGCGATCACGGCGTCGAAATCCGTCCAGCCGTCCATGATTTTCTGGACGAGTTCGTCGCCGCCAACATGTTCGGCCCCGGCTTCTGTGGCTTCGCGCTGCTTATCGCCGCCGGCCAGAACGAGGACGCGAACGTGCTTTCCTAAGCCATGCGGCAGCACGACTGTGCCGCGCACGACCTGGTCGGAGTGCTTCGGATCCACACCAAGGTTAATGGCAAGTTCAACAGTTTCATTGAACTTCGTGTGGTGCGTCTTCTTGATGAGCTCCGTTGCCTCCGCGAGCTTGTGCGGGCGCGCTTCGACCTTCTTGCGCGCGTTCTCCACGTGTTTTCCTGACTTCTTCATCGTGCTGCCTCTGCGATCTCCGGACGCCTGTAATTCCCTAGGCTTCCACGACTTCCAGACCCATGTTGCGCGCCGTACCCATCACTGTGCGCACCGCCGAGTCCAGATTGGTGGTGTTGAGATCGACAAGCTTGATCTTGGCGATTTCTTCGACCTGCTTCTTAGTGACCTTGCCCACCTTGTTGCGGTTGGGCTCCGCCGAACCCTTGGCAATTCCCGCCGCGCGCAGCAGAAGAATCGAAGCCGGCGGCGTCTTCAGGATGAACGTGAAGGTGCGGTCGGTATAGATGGTGACCAGCACCGGGAAGATCATTCCGTCGGGCTCTTTCTGCGTTTTGGCGTTGAACTGCTTGCAAAAATCCATGATGTTGACGCCGTGGGGACCGAGGGCGGTACCAACGGGCGGCGCCGGTGTAGCCTTCCCTGCCGGCAACTGCAGCTTGATCGTAGTCTGTACCTTCTTTGGTGGCATCTTTCCTCTACCTCAAAGCTTTTCTGCCCGGGAACAGCGCCAGGCTCTTAACCCAATTTCTCGACGCTCGCAAAATCCAATTCGACCGGAGTGGAGCGCCCGAAAATCGTTACAGAAACCTTCAATCGGCTGTGATCGTTATCGATATCCTCGACGGTGCCGTTAAAATTCGCGAACGGGCCATCGATGATCCGCACCTGCTCGTTGCGCTCGAAAACCACCTTCGGTTTCGGGCGGTCCTGCGGCGTGTGCACGCGATTGATGATGGCGTCGACTTCCGCTTCTGAGAGAGGGGGTGGCGCGGTGGCCGATCCCACGAAACCGGTGACGCGCGGCGTGTTGCGGACGATGTGCCAGGTGTTCTCGTCGAGATCCATTTCCACGAGGACATAGCCCGGATAGGACATGCGCGAGGCAACGGTCTTCTTGCCGCCACGCACTTCCACCACTTCTTCCGTCGGGATCAGCACGCGGCCAATCTTGTCTTGCAGATTGAACGCGGCCACACGGCTCTCCAGGCTTTCTTTGACCTTCTTCTCGAAGCCCGAGTAGGTGTGAATGATGTACCACTGCATCGACATAAATTCGCTCTCGTCTCTAGACGTGAAAGTAATTAAACAGGCGTTCCATGCCGTGCTGCGCGAGCCACTCGATGATGGCAAGGAACACACCAAAAAATGCCACGGTCGCGATCACAACACCTGTCGTAGAAACCACGTCTTCCCGGCTGGGCCAGGTGACCTGCTTCATCTCTACACGGACATCGTGAAGAAATTCGCGGGTATCCTGGACGACACCGGTTACCTTGTTGAGCGGAAGATTGGATCCGCTCTGCGCCTCTTCATTCATTTTCACCGCCCGCGTTGCCATAAGACCTCTTCACCCGCACGAATCACAGATTCGCGCCCTTCGAAAATCTGGCAGGGGAGGAGGGATTCGAACCCCCATACCCGGTTTTGGAGACCGGAGTCCTAACCGTTGGACGACTCCCCTAGAACCAAAACCGCTCTACCAGCACCTCAGAAACTGCCCACCAACGCCGCCCTACTTGGCTTCCTTGTGCGGCGTGTGCTTCCGGCACGCACGACAGAACTTCTTGGTTTCCATGCGTTCCGAGTGCTTCTTCTTGTTCTTCGTGGTGGTGTAGTTACGGTTCTTGCATTCACCACATTGCAGAGTAATGATTTCGCGCATTCCCTAAGCCCTTCTTCAAACCCTTCCGGTTCGAGCTACCGACTACTCGATGATCTCCACGACGGCGCCGGCACCGACGGTGTGGCCGCCTTCGCGAATCGCGAAGCGCAAGCCCTTTTCGAGAGCCACCGGGGTGATCAGCGTGACTTCACAGCTCACGTTGTCGCCCGGCATCACCATCTCCACTCCGGCCGGCAGCTTCATGTCGCCGGTCACGTCGGTGGTGCGGAAGTAGAACTGCGGACGGTAGCCCGTGAAGAACGGAGTGTGGCGCCCGCCTTCTTCCTTCGTCAGCACGTACGCTTCGGCCTTGAACTTGGTGTGCGGCGTGATCGAGCCCGGCTTGCAGACCACCTGGCCGCGCTCCACGTCGTCCTTTTCCGTCCCGCGCAGAAGCAAACCGATGTTGTCCCCGGCGATCCCTTCGTCCAGCAGCTTCTTGAACATCTCGACGCCGGTCACCACTTTCTTCTGGGTGTCCCGGAAGCCCACGATTTCGATTTCTTCGCCTACCTTCACTTTGCCGCGTTCCACACGGCCGGTCACCACCGTGCCGCGGCCGGAGATCGAGAAAATATCTTCAATCGGCATGGCGAACGGCTTGTCCACGTCGCGCACCGGCAGAGGCACTTTCTCGTCGACGGCGGCCATCAACTCGTCGATCTTCGCTTCCCACTTGGCATCGCCGTTCAGCGCCTGCAGCGCCGAACCGCGAATCACCGGAACCGAGTCCCCCGGAAACTGATAGCTCTTCAGAAGCTCACGAACTTCGAGTTCCACCAGTTCGAGCAGCTCGGGATCCTCCACCATGTCGCACTTGTTCAGAAACACCACGATGTACGGCACACCCACCTGACGGGCGAGCAGGATGTGCTCGCGCGTCTGCGGCATCGGCCCGTCCGTGGCCGCCACCACAAGAATCGCGCCGTCCATCTGCGCCGCGCCGGTGATCATGTTCTTGATGTAGTCCGCGTGCCCCGGGCAGTCCATGTGCGCGTAGTGGCGGTTCGGCGTCTCGTACTCCACGTGCGAAACCGCGATGGTGATACCCCGCTCGCGCTCTTCCGGCGCGTTGTCGATGGTATCGAATGCGCGGAACGCCACCTTCGGGTTGTGCTTCGATAGCACCTTGGTGATCGCCGCGGTCAACGTCGTTTTGCCGTGGTCAATGTGACCGATCGTCCCAATATTCACGTGCGGCTTACTGCGCTCAAATTTCTCTTTCGCCATTGCTCTCTATGCTCCTCGAAAAAATTGCCTTGCTAAACCTGTTTACCTGGCCGCCTTACCGGTGGCCTTAGCGACGACTTCTTCCGCGACCGAAGCCGGGGCTTCGGCGTAGTGCGAGAAGTGCATCGTGAAATTCGCACGGCCCTGGGAACGGCTGCGGAGGTCAGTGGCATAACCGAACATTTCCGACAGCGGCACCTGGACACGAATGATGTGGCTACCCGCACGCGTTTCCGAGCCTTGAATCTGGGCGCGACGGGAGTTCAAGTCACCGAACACGCCGGCCATGTACTCTTCCGGAGTGGTGACTTCGACTTTCATGATGGGCTCGAGCAGAACCGGCTTGGCCTTGGCGCAGGCTTCCTTAAAACCGATGGAACCGGCAATCTTGAAGGCCAGTTCGGAGCTATCCACATCGTGGTAGCTGCCGTCGACCAGGACCACAGCGACGTCAACCATCATGAAACCCGCCAAGCCGCCGTTATCCATGGCTTCGCGGATACCGGCTTCGATGGGAGGAACAAATTCCTTGGGAATCGCGCCGCCGAAAATCTTGTCGATGAAGAGGAAGCGGTGTTCCTTGTCAAAACGCCACTTACCACCCGCACCAGCGATGGACTTGGCGAGCTCATCGAGCTCGTCGGTGGACATTTCGTGCATATTCTCGTGGTCGGCGCTCGGAAGTGGGTGAACTTCCAGCCTGCAGACGCCGTACTGGCCCTTGCCACCGGACTGCTTGACATGGCGGCCTTCGGCTTCCGCTTTGCGGCGAATGGTTTCGCGATAGGCGACCTGGGGGCGACCGACATTGGCGTCGACGCTGAATTCGCGTTTCATGCGGTCAACGATGATTTCGAGGTGCAGTTCGCCCATACCGGAGATGATGGTCTGTCCGGTTTCCGTATCAGTGTGAACGCGGAAGGTAGGGTCTTCCTGAGCGAGGCGGGAAAGCGCCTGACCCATTTTATCCTGATCGGCCTTGGTCTTGGGCTCAACAGCAACCGAGATGACCGGAGCCGGGAAGTCCATGGCTTCGAGGATGACCTGCTTGTCTTCGTCGCAGAGCGTGTCGCCGGTCGTGACGCTCTTCAAGCCGACGCACGCGCAGATATCGCCAGCGTGAACCGCCTCGATTTCTACGCGCTTATTGGCGTGCATTTGCAGGAGGCGGCCAATGCGTTCGCGCGAGCCCTTGGTGGAGTTGTAGACGTAGCTGCCGGCATTCAGAACGCCGGAGTAGACACGAATGTAGGTGACATGACCGACGAAGGGGTCGGACATGATTTTGAAAGCCAGAGCGGAGAACGGCTGATCATCGGATGAGCGACGGAGAACGGTCTGGTCGGTGTCCGGGTCGACGCCTTCGACCGGAGGAACATCGACCGGCGAGGGCAGGTAATCGACGACCGCGTCAAGCAACGGCTGAATGCCCTTGTTCTTGAAAGCGGAACCGGCAAGCACCGGAACGATTTTCATCGCCAGGGTGGACTTGCGGATGGACTTGCGCATCTCGTCAAGGGAAAGGGTGCCTTCGGTCAGATACTTGTCGAGAACTTCGTCATCGTGCTCGGCGATGTATTCGACGACCTTGGCACGGTGCTCGTCATAAAACTTCTTATCGATCGCCGAGCCCTTGAGGGCGGCAGCGATGTCGGGGCGGCCGGCAACGAAGGCGGAGTCCCAGAGTTTGGCAACTTCGAATACTTCGTACTTGGCGCCCAGTGTTTCCTCGAGCCATACGATGACGTTTTCCTCGAGGAAGTTGATGCAACCAATGAAATTGTCTTCGCGGCCGAGCGGGAACTGCAGCGGCACGGGATGCGCACCGAGGCGCTGACGCATGGTGCGGATGACGTGATCGAAGTCCGCGCCCATCTTATCCATTTTGTTGACGAAGGCCAGCCGGGGCACACGGTACTTGTCGGCCTGGCGCCATACGGTTTCCGATTGCGGCTGAACACCGGCAACGCTGTCGAAGATAGCGACGGCGCCATCGAGGACGCGAAGGGAGCGCTCGACCTCCACCGTGAAATCAACGTGACCGGGCGTGTCGATGATATTGACGCGGTATTTCTTGTCGGAACGGGTCCAGGAGGCGGTGGTCGCGGCGCTGGTAATGGTGATGCCGCGCTCGCGCTCCTGTTCCATCCAGTCCATGGTGGCCGTGCCTTCGTCCACCGAACCGATCTTGTAGGTCACACCCGTGTAGAACAGGATGCGCTCGGTCGACGTGGTCTTACCGGCGTCGATGTGCGCCATGATCCCGATATTGCGGGTGTCTTCGAGTTTGAATGCTCTGGCCATGATTTCCTAAAAAACCTTTTCTCCCCTTGAACAGCCTTACTGCCTCTCCTCGCGGCTACGTTTTTTTGCCGGAACTTTGACGTTGAGATCCTTCGTCGCGGACGGTGCTCCTCAGGATGACAACGAGACCAACAGACCCGGGATTACCAGCGATAGTGGGCAAAAGCCTTGTTGGCTTCGGCCATGCGGTGCACGTCTTCCTTCTTCTTGATGGCGCCACCACGGGAATTCGCTGCGTCAATCACTTCGTCGGCAAGCTTGTCGGTCATGGTCCTGCCGGCGCGTTCGCGGGAGTACTGCAAGAGCCAGCGAATCGCGAGCGACTGGCGGCGAAACGGGTTCACTTCGACGGGAACCTGGTAGTTCGCGCCACCGACGCGGCGAGTCTTGACCTCGACGAGCGGCTTAAGATTCTCGATCGCCTTCTTGAAGATCTTGAGGGCATCATCGTTGGTCTTCTTGCCAACCTGATCCATGGCGTTATAGAACACGCGCTGCGCGGTGCTCTTCTTGCCGTCCCACATCATCGAGCAGATAAACTTTTCGACGATAGGTTCGCCGTAGACGGGATCGACCGCCTGGGTCCGCCGACTGACTAATCCTTTACGAGGCATCGCTTGTCTTTGCTCCTTCGAAACTCTTCAAAAACCCGCCGGACAGAAGCCCAGCGTCACAAAACACTTACTTGGCAGCGGCTCCGGCCTTGGGGCGCTTGGCGCCGTATTTCGAACGGCCCTGTTTGCGATTCTCCACACCGGCAGCATCGAGCGTGCCGCGCACGATGTGGTAACGAACACCGGGGAGATCCTTCACACGGCCACCGCGGACGAGCACGATGGAGTGCTCCTGGAGGTTGTGGCCGATGCCGGGGATATAGGTGGTGACCTCAACGGCATTGGTCAAACGCACGCGCGCCACCTTGCGGAGCGCGGAGTTCGGTTTCTTCGGCGTCTGGGTGTACACGCGAATGCACACGCCGCGCTTTTCGGGGCAGCCCATGAGCGCAGGCGACTTGGTCTTGGAGATGACGCCTTCTCTTCCCATGCGTACAAGTTGCGAAAACGTTGGCACAGTCGTTCCTCGTAGTTAATTCACACAGCAAAACATCGCGCGCAGACACAGCTTGCGAGCTTCTCGCGGAGCGCGCAGACAAAAACGCGAGAGCACACAAATATGCTGAAAGGTACTGCGAATCCGGAGAGAACCAGCAAGAGACTCCGCACGCACTCCAAGAGACAAGCCTTACGCTCTCGGTATCGAATCGGAGAGGCTTACTCGGCTTTTCGGGGCTGGCGCCCCATTCCGGCCGCTCTTCCGTCCCATTCCATCGAACTTGTTCCGGGACCGAAGAATTTCCTTCCAACCAGCCTTCTCCACCCGGAGAAAGCTTCACTGCTGGGGAAAAATACCCCTGACAAAACACAAAGTATAAAGAAGTTAGGGTGGTCTGTCAAACGGGATTCGCACAGGGGCTGTAGAAAAAAGTGTGGAAAAGTGGGAAATGGCACGGGGGGTGCTGAAGAGGGCCGAATTTGTGCAATTCCCTGGTCCAGCACTCTCCCGGCGGAGAGGGGGCGCGGGCGCCACTGTAAGCAAATAACCGTTTTCTATTCAATTAGTTAACGGATCGATTCGAGTCCGTGCCGAGGTCCCCGAATGGCCAAAGACCAAAGGCCTTCAGGAAGTCATACTCGCCTTTGTCGCGGAGCATTCTGGCAGTACGTTCCGGGGTCCAGGGGGAGGCCAAACGGTCTGGACGATCTGCAATCCAAAAGGCGGTTAGCGCCATGATGGTGGAATTCTGCGTAAGGATATCCGCCTTCACTGCTTCCACGGCATCGGCGGCAGAGTGGTGTGTGTATTTGTAATCGGGCGAGTCCTGGTTGAGATTGATACCGGGAAGGCCAGCAAGGATGAACGGGCCGACATCGGTACCGAACTCACATTTGTCGGTGACCTTGATTTCGTCGCGAACATTGACGAGGGAATCGGCGAAGGCGTCCATGGAGGGAAGCAGGTCGTTGCGACCACCCATCTGGAATTCGTTAATCGGTCCCTGACCTTCATCGAGAACGATGGCAGCCAGGTGATTGTTGATCTCAGAGGCGTGGCGCTTGGTATAGGCAATGGAGCCGAGGAGACCTTGTTCCTCTCCGGTAAAGAGAACGAAGCGAATGGTGCGGCGAGGATGCTGGCCACTCTTGAGGATGGCGTCCGCGGCCGCGAGAACACTGCTGGTGCCAGTGCCATCATCGGTGGTTCCCTGACTGAGATCCCAGGAATCGAGATGGGCGCCGACAACGACGACTTGCTCCGGGTGCTCACGCCCAACGATTTCGCCGACGACGTTGGCAGTTTCGACAGGCCCGGACGTCAGGCTGTTCTGGACATTGATATGAAGGCGCGGCGTCTTGCCCGCAGCGAGGAATCGTTCCAGCTGGCCCTGGTCCTCACGGGTCATATCGACGACGGGAATGGCGTAGTCTTGGGCAAAGCCGAGAATGCCGGTATGCGTGAGGTGTAAGCCCTCGGCTTTGAAACCACCCTGGCCGCCGATGACCGCAACGGCGCCAGCATTGTGGAGCGCGTTCAGAAAATCTCCGTACTGGGCGAAGATCAGCCAGAAGCTCTTCCGGGGAGCGCCTTCCGGCTTCATCATGACGATTTTGCCTCTGCAGCGATCGACATGTTTGATTTCCTCGTCGAGGTCGAAAAGATTCGCAGTGACAACGTCGGCGTCAACGCCATTGGGGGCGGTCGAGCCGGTCCAGCCCATGGCGTCGACCTGGAGTTTGCGGCGAACGGGAGCAAGCAGCTCGGCAGACGCACTGCCACGGGTCCAACCCTTCCACATGGTGTACTTTTCCGGGTGAACGTTGGCGAGGCCGATGGAAGTCATTTTGGCGAGGGCCCAATCGATGGAGCGCTGGCTCTCCGGGGAGCCTGTGACGCGGCCTCCGACGTTGTCGCTCAGATCGATGAGAATCTCAAAAGCCTGGGAGTTCATGAAGCCTTCGCCGGCGATCCGAGCGAGAGCGGGGCGTGTGCCATCTTCGGCGGGGCCCCTGGGACGAGAATCGTGGCCGACAGCAGATGAAACAAGCAGCAGGGAAAGTCCGACGAACCTAAGCCACAGCGCCATGAACGCTCCTTACGAGGACGAGGAAGTAAACGGAAACCCGTATTTTATCACCTGTTAGACGCGACAAATGGAAAGTCAGTAGCGGGATCGAACTGGCCGAGATCTGCGGGTGGCAACGGAGCAACGGGTGCCGGAAAGCGGCTTTACCGAGGATGGCTGCGCGCTTAAACTGCGAACGTGAAAACTCTACGAGGGATCATCTTCGGCGGGCTGTTAGTGCTGGCCGGGGCAGGCATTGCGCCGGGACAGACGGAACCAGCAAAGCAGGAAGAAAAGGCTCCGGCGAAGCCATCGTCAACGACGACACCACAGACGGAGACAAAGAAGGAAAAACCGCAACTTCCGTTTCAGATCCAGCTACTCGAATCGAAGATCCGCTTCGAGGCAAATGGCGATTCACGCAAAGACGTGCATACCATCGTGAAGATCGTCAACATTCTCGGCGTGCAGCAATTTGGGCGAATTTCGTTCGACTACGACCGGAATTTCCAGAGCGTCGAGATTCCGCTGGTGCGGGTGAGCCACGCGAATGGCGGAACTTCGGAAGTGTTGCCGAGCGCGGTGAGTGACGCACCGAGCGCAGCGGCAAATCCGTTTCCGGCATACCACGAAGTGAGAGTGAAATCGGTGCGGATCCTGGGACTACAAGAAGGCGACACGGTGGAGTACCGCGTGATCACGACGACGAAGGATGCTCCGCTGGCACCGGACTTCTGGCTGACGCACACGTTCGACCGATCCGGGCAGGTGCTGGAGGAGCAGTACGAGCTGGATTTGCCCACATCGAGGAAAGTGGACCTGCGTGTGAAACCCGGATTGGAGGCGAACGTAAAAGAAGCAAACGGGACGGGAGACGCAGGTCGGGTCGTGTACCGATGGAACCGTAAATACGAAGCAGCGAAACAGGAATTGACGGCGGAGGATCCGGGCAGCAGCGGCTCTGACATCGGCCTCAGCACAATGGACTGGAAGCAATTGGCCAGCCGGCTGGGTGAACTGATGCAGCCGGGCGCGAAAGCCACGACCGGAATGGCCGCCGAAGATGCAAGGAAGGAGTTGCTGCGGCGGCCGGAGGTAACGTCCGCCGTCAGAGAAAAGGCGGAGTCGCTGGTGAAGGATGCAAAAACGGACGTAGAACGTCTGAGCGCAATCTACGATTTCGTGGCCACGAAAATCACAACCGTGGACACGCCTCTGGCAGCGCGCGGTTTCCGTTCGCGCAGCGCGGATGACGTGATGAATTCGGGATACGGGGACGGCCAGGAGAAGTACGTGTTGATCGCGGCGCTGACGGCCGCAGCGGGTTTACGGGCAGATGCTGTGCTGACGGGATACTGCGACGAAAGAGCGCTGGCCAGCCCGCCGGAATTCAAACACCTGGTGGCGTTAGGGGCGACGAAGGAGGGGCAATACTGGATGGACCCGGCGGTGGAGGTGGCGCCGTTCGGGATGATTTCGCCGACGCCGGAGAAATGCGGCTTGTTGTTGAGACGGGACCTCGCACAAGCGGGTGGAACGGAAAGTCCGTGGGTGAAACTGCCGACGGAGCCGCCATTCCCTTCAGTGCAGCGAGTTACCGTGGATGCATCGTTGACGGAATCCGGGCAACTGAACGCAAAAGTGAAATATGTGGTGCGGGGAGAAAACGAACTGTTGCTGCGGGTGGCGTTTCACCAGACGCCAAAGGAGAAGTGGAAGGAAGTGGCGGGCCTGCTGTCGTTGTCCGACGGATTCCGCGGACAGGTCACCAAGGTGGAGGCATCGAATCCGGAAGAGACGCGCGAGCCGTTCACGGTGGAGTATGAACTGTCGCAACCGAATTTCGTGGACTGGAAGAAGGCGCCAGTGCGGATACCGGCGCTACTGCCGCAGATTGGACTGCCGGACCCGCCGGCGCCCGGGGCGACCACGCCAATTCTGCTGGGCACGCCGCTGGACGTACAGACGACGATGACGCTGCACGTGCCGCCGGGGACGGAGATCCAGACACCGGTGGCGACAAACGTGAGCCGGGACTACGCGGGTTTCAGCTCGAAGTATTCGGGATCGCAGAATTCGATTGTCGCCAGCCGACAGATCAAATTCGTGAAGAGAGAGATTCCAGCGGATCGGGCGGTAGACTACAACGCGTTTCTGCACGCGGTACAAAGCGATTCAGCGCAAAGGATCGTGCTGATAGCGAAAGCGAAAACAGAAGACGGAAAATAGAAGATGGGGAAGAGCTAGACGCTCAATACTTCCTTTTCTTTGGCGGCGCAGAGGTCTTCGACCTTTTTGGTTTCGGCCTGGGAGACCTTGTCGAGTTCTTCGAGCGAGCGCTTTTGCTCATCCTGACTGATTTTCTTGTCCTTTTCGAGTTTGTCGATGGCTTCCTTAATGTCGCGGCGGATGTTGCGAATCGCGGTGCGGTGATTCTCGAGCGCTTTGTGGATGTGCTTGACGAGTTCCTTGCGGCGCTCCTCGGTCGGCGCAGGAATCGGGATGCGGACGACTTTGCCATCGGTGGTGGGATTGAGACCGAGGTCGGAGGCGCGAATGGCCTTGTCGATCAGCGGCACGGCGCTGGGATCCCAAGGCGTGATCATGAGCATGGTAGCATCGGGGACGGTGACGTTGCCGAGCTGATTCACCGGCATGGGCGTACCGTGATAGTCGACGCGAACATGGTCGAGAATGGCGGCATTAGCGCGGCCGGTGCGGACCGAAGCGAGTTCTTTGCGGAAATCCTCGACGGCTTTCTCCATGCGGGTTTTGGCTTGCAGAGTTGCGTCCTTGGTCGTAGTAATCGTAGTCATCGGTTGTTCCTCGTTTTCGTTACTCTAACATGACTGAAATAGGGAAAGCAGATGCCGGCCGCTGGACATCTGCGGGAACCCGGCGCGCGTCGCTGGCCGTCAACCCATAGCTAGAAGCTTTTTTGCTCGGCGGGCATGACAGTGGAACCGACGCGCTCGCCAAGGACGGCGCGGCGAATATTGCCGGCCTTGTGCATGTTGAAAATCTTGATGGGCATGCCATTGTCCATACAGAGCGAGATGGCGGTCGAGTCCATCACTTTCAGATCCTGGTGTAACACGTCGCGGTAGGTAATTTCCGCGAAGAATTTGGCGTCGCTGTGCTTTTCGGGGTCGGCGCTGTAGATGCCGTCGACGCGGGTGGCCTTGAGGATGACATCAGCCTTGATCTCCATGGCGCGGAGGGCCGCCGCCGTGTCGGTGGAGAAGTAGGGATTGCCGGTGCCGGCGGCGAAGATGACGACGCGGCCCTTCTCAAGGTGGCGGGTGGCGCGGCGGCGGATAAAGGGCTCGCACACCTGGTGCATCTCGATGGCAGACTGGACACGGGTGTGGACGCCGACTTTCTCGAGAGCATCCTGGAGGGCAAGAGCGTTGAGAACCGTGGCGAGCATGCCCATGTAGTCGCCAGTAGCGCGATCGATTTCGAAACCCTTTTGGCGGGCGCCGCGGAAGATGTTGCCGCCGCCGACCATGATGGCGATCTGGACGCCGAGTTTGTGGACGTCGCGGAGTTCCTTGGCGATGGCGTAGATGGTTTCACCATCGATGCCGAAACCCTGGGGGCCCTGGAGCGATTCGCCGGATAGTTTGAGAAGAATACGGTGATAAGCGGGACGTTTCTGTGAGGCCCTGGATGGAGCTTTCGCTTTCGGTGGCATGAGTCTCCGTCGCTCTGGGCGAACGCTTGAGTGGTGCAGTGCAACCAGAAAGAATTGTAGCAAAGAATGGGCCCAGAATCTGGCGGGACGGCAGGCGGAACATCCAAAAAAGAAAACGCCCCGGATGAAACCGGGGCGCCGTTGGAGAATCGACAGACGTCAGGACTTGGCTTCGGTGGCTTCGCTGCGGGCGGCGGCAACTTCGCCAACCTTGAAGCGGGCGAAGCGGCGAATGGTCATGTTCTCGCCGAGCTTGGCGATAGCGGCGTTGATCATCTCGCCGATGGTCTGGGTCTCGTCCTTGATGAAGTGTTGCTCGTAGAGGCAGCTCTCCTCGTAGAATTTTTCCATCTTGCCCTGAACGATCTTTTGGATGACGGGTTCGGGCTTTCCGGTGGCACGGGCCTGTGCGGCGTAAATCTCGCGCTCCTTCTCGAGCATCTCGGCGGTCACGTCTTCGCGGCGCACGTAGCGCGGGTCGACAGCGGCAATGTGCATGGCGATGTCGTGGCAGAGCTGCTGGAAAGCGTCAGTGCGCGCGACGAAGTCGCTCTCGCAATTGACTTCGACGATGACACCGATCTTGCCGCCGGCATGAATGTAGTGACCGATCAGGCCCTCGCTGGCCTCGCGGGTTGCTTTCTTCGCGGCAGCGGCCTGGCCTTTCTTACGGAGGACGTCGATGGCCTTTTCGATGTCGCCGTTGGTTTCGACGAGAGCGGAGCGGCAATCGCTGAAGCCGGCATTGGTCCTCTCTCTTAGTTCTTTCACGAGCTTGGCTGGGATTTCCATGACTGGTTTGCTTGTACTCATCCTTTTCTCTCTAGTTTCCGCCGTTCGATTCCGAAAACATTATGAAGATTTAGAAAAATGGCCCGGCGTCGAGCAGATCCGCGCCGGGCCAGTAAAAATGTTGACCGCGCGAGAGGGTTAGCGCTTTTCCTGGTCGGGAGGGACGGTGGTTCCGGCAGCCTCGATGAATTCCTCGGTGCCTTCCACGAAGTCGCCTTCTTGCTTCTCATACTGCTCGTAGGCGCTGGTATCGACATAGTCGACGCCGGCTTCATGAGCATGGTCGGCGGCGACTTTCTGATCGACGACCTGGGACTGCTCATAGATGGAGCGGCCCTCAAAGACGGAGTCGGCGATCTTGGTGGTGAAGAGGCGGATGGCGCGAAGGGCGTCATCGTTCCCCGGAATGATCCAGTCGACCATATCGGGATCGCAATTGGTGTCCACGACGCTGACCACGGGAATTCCCATGCGGCGGGCTTCCTTGACCGCGATCTCTTCGGCGTTGGAGTCGATCACGAACATGGCGTCGGGAAGCTGCGCCATATTCTCAATGCCTTCCAGGTTCTGCTGGAGATGCTTCATCTCACGATCGAGACGGGCACGCTCCTTCTTGGAGAGCTGCTCCATGCGGCCGTCTTCGGTCATGGCCTTGAGGAGTTTGAGGCGCTTTATGGATTTCTGGAGCGTGGCCCAATTGGTGAGAGTGCCGCCCAGCCAGCGGTGGTTGACAAAGAACGCACCGGCGCGCTTCGCTTCTTCGGCGATCGCTTCCTGGGCCTGGCGCTTGGTGCCAACGAAGAGCACAGTGCGGCCATGGCTCGAAATTTCGCTCACGAAGCGGGAGGCTTCGCGGAACATCTTGAGGGTTTTCTGCAGATCGATGATATGAATGCCGTTGCGCTCACCGAAGATATATTCCTTCATCTTGGGATTCCAACGACGCGTCTGGTGACCGAAGTGAACGCCGGCCTCCAGCAGCTCCTTCATGGTAATTTCAACCGCCACTGTTCCTCCTTAGTAGATAGCCGCTTTTCGTGACGAAACACGCAGCAGCCTCTTGCCGGCGTCTTGCCGGCCGTGATCTTGGAGTCCCGGTTCGCACCGGAACTCCAGAGCCCGTTGCCCGCCAAACGGTTAGCGCTTGGTGAACTGGAACCGCTTGCGCGCGCCCTTCTGTCCGTACTTCTTGCGTTCCTTCATACGGGAGTCGCGCGTCAAAAATCCGTTCTTGCGCAGGCCGGGGCGAAGCTCAGCGTTAAACCTGCTGAGGGCACGGGAAAGGCCCATACGCACGGCGCCGGACTGGCCGCCAACTCCGCCACCCTTGGCGGTGGCCACGACATCGACCTGATCGATCAAGCTGGTGAACTTGAGAGGCTCGGTGGCGTCATGTTCCCAGGCGTGATTCGGGAAATATTCCTTAACGGGGCGGCCGTTGACGGTGAACTTGCCGCTGCCCTGGCGGACGAACACGCGCGCAATGGATTCCTTGCGGCGGCCCGTGCCGTGAAACCAAGTCTTGCTGCCCACTGCGGGCGTTTCGACAGTACTCAAAGCTCCTCCTCAAAACCCAACAGGCGAGACAAATCCGCCTAAACTCATGAACTTCGCGCTCGGAAGATTCCCTGCTAAGACACGACTTAGAAAGGAACAGCCATGCGGAAACTCTAGACCACGTAAGCGCGCCAAGCACGCCCGGTTGAGATCCCTCGTCGCCCGAAATGCTCCTTAGGATGACAACCAAAAGATCCGGATGAACAAAACCCGCGAGCCGCTAAACCGAAGCCGGCAGAGGCTTCTGTCCCGCGTGCCGCGCAAGCCCAGCCGAGTCGCGATAAACGCGCAACTTCTTGGCGCGCCGCGCCCGCAGTTTGTTCTTGGGCAACATGCCGACAATCGCTTCGCGAACGACCCACTCCGGCTTGGCTTCACGAACGCGTTTCGCCGGAACTTCCTTCAAACCGCCGGGGTAACCGCTGTGCGAGTAGTACATCTTCTGCTCGACTTTGTTCCCGGTCATTTTGATCTTGTTGGCGTTAATCACGACCACGTGATCGCCGGAATCAAGATAAGGGGTAAAGCTGGCCTTATCCTTGCCAATCAGGATGCGGGCGGCCTTCGTGGCCAGACGCCCTAAAACCTGATCGGTCGCATCAATAACAAACCATTGCGCGCCCACTTTGAGGGCTTCCGCTTCGGCTCCTTTAGCTACGTACGTCCTCATTGCAATCAGCCACACCTTTCCCTGTAGAGACAAAAATTAAGTTTAGAGGGGGAGCGCGCTTTTGTCAACGAACAGATTCACGTGATTCGCGGGATTACTGAGGAAAATCAGCAATTTGTGGATGGTTGCTGGTGCTTTCCCGGGTGCCGTCGCGCTGAGAAGCTCGATTACCTGGAGAGGAGCCACGCGTTGGCGCGGGGGGAGCCTTGGAGGATAGCGAGGCGCTTGCCATCGGGGGAGGGGATGCCGTAGCCCAGGTCGGGTTGTTTGGGATCGAAAGAACTCGTGATCTTGCCGGTGAGATCCATCCTGACCATGTTCAGCGCATCGCCCGCGACGGTACAGAGCCACAGGCTGGCGGAATCCGCGGCCCAGTCGATGTACTGTGCGCCCACGCCCGAGGGAAGCGGAAGATCGAAATCGCGCCCGGTGGTGATTTCGCGGATGTGAATGAGAGTCGGCCCGTGGCCTCCGCTGATTCTGGCGGTAGCGAGGTATTTGCCGTCGCGGGAAAGCGTCCAGTTGAAATAAAAGCAGTCATTCTCCTGGATGCGTAAGAGCTCTTTTTTCGCGCCCGTCTGCTCATCGAATTGATTGATGACCAGAAGACACGGAGCCGGAGTGTCGCTGACGAGGCAGACACGCGAAGGCAAAAAGGCGCATTGAAAATTGCTGATCATGGCGCCTTCGAGGATTTTGCGCGGCTCGCCGCCAGAGAGCGGCTGCTCCATGAGGCGGTAGGGCGGAGTTTTGTGGCCCGAGTCCGCAGAAGCGAGATACATCACGGCGTCCTGCGTAGGATTCATGCGCGCAATCATGGCGGAGTCACTTCCGCCGACAACTAGTTCGGGAGTAGTCTGATCGATGTTCTGGCGGAAGATGTGGTAGGCACCGTCGCGGTTGGAGATGAAAACGACAGAGCGGCTATCCGCGGTCCAGCCATAAGGCATGTCCTTCCGCTCATCCATAGTTAACCGGCGATAGTTGCTCAGCCGCCCAGCCTTGCCATCGATATCGGCGAGATAGACATCCGGGTCGTTGCCGCCGCGGGTGAAGAGGATGCGTTTTCCATCACGGGAAGCCGAGCTGAGGTATCTGCGATCAGTACCGCTGGTGAGGCGGACAGGGGGACCGGTAGGGAGAGCGGTGCGAGGATTGAGAGGCAGCTCCCAGAGGTTGGTGTCGCCTTGCCCGGGAGGCAGATCCGCGCGGGCGAATTGCAGTTTGTCCTGTTCGGACCAGGTGATCCCGGCGCCAAGGGAGGATTCGGAGAGAAGGACGTTCGAACTGCCGTTGGCGAGTTCGTAGTTCACGAGAGCGACAGCCCAGGAGTAATGACCGGGCTGCGCAGTGGCGCGAACGAACGCGAGCCAGCGAGCGTCGGGAGACCAGGCAAGGCCCAAGATCCCCGCGATAGGATTGGAAGTGAGGACGCGCTGGTCGGCGCCATTGGCTCGCGCCAACCAGAGGGAACGTTGTCCCTCTTCGCCGCGAACAAAGGCCAGCTGTTGGCCGTCGGGAGAGAGAGCACCAAAGTCCGCGTCGTCGATGATGATGCGGTGATCACCGCCGAGGACTGAAATACTCCAGAGCGCCGGTCTTGAAGATCGCGGGTCATAGGCGCCTGCGAGGATGTGAGTGCCGTCGGGAAACCAGCCGATGGCCCGAAAATGGTATCCACCCGGGAGCGTGAGCGGGCGGGTCTCGCCCGTGTCCAATACATGCAGGAATAGTCCATTCGCGTCCGTGTACGCGACGTAGTTGCCGTCGCGCGAAAGTGCGGCGCTCCAAACGGGAAGTTCGGCGGGATTCGCGGTGACGCGACGCTCTTCGAGGTGAGGCACGCCAGCAGGGGTAGCGCGATGGCCGAGAAACCAGCCCGCGGCAAGGCCGACGAGCAAGAGCGCGGCAGCACCCAAGAGAAGATGCTGTTGGAAAAGAGAAGGCCGGGAATCGGGGGGGACGGGCAACGCAACAACAGCCGGACCATTGTGAACGGGAGCGATGAACCGATAGCCGCGCCGAGCAAGGGTTTCGACAAAGCGTGGATTTTCGGCGGAGTCGCCGAGGGCGTCGCGGAGGCGCTTGATGGCGGTGTTCAGGCTGTGATCGAAATCGACGAAGGTATCGGCCGGCCAGAGACGAGCTTGCAACTCTTCGCGGGTGACGACCTCGCCGGGGCGCTCGAGAAGAAGATTAAGGATCTGGAGGGGCTGGTCCTGCAGGCGGATGCGAATGCCGTTGCGGCGAAGTTCGCCCGAACGGAAATTCGCTTCGAAGATGCCGAAGCGAACGGTGGACATTGCGCTGTCAATGCTTGGAGCCCCAGCCGCCAGAAGCGCCTCCCCCGGCCCAGTTAGAGTTCTATACGAAGGTTTTCGTTCAGGAGTTTCATGTTATTCGCGGCCGCAAACATTTGACGATACAGAAGTTGATTGGTCACACAGGATTCGGACGGCCGTAACCCCCAAAGCATTGAGGTACATGCCGGAGAACCGCAAGGTGAGTCGCGCAGAGGGGAGGACTCATCGTGAAACGGCTACTGCTGTACTCGCTCCTGGTAGTTTCCGCAATGTTAACAATTCCATGCAATTCTCCGGCGTGGGGCAAGCTAAGGTCCGCCGAGAAATCGAACCTGACAGTGTGCGTGATGAATGACGTGGGGGTGGGGGAGGAGGAGGTGAAGAAGGTGGAAGAGAGGGTTGGTGGGATCTTCGCGGAATCCGGGGTCCATGTTCGGTGGGTTCAGGGAGGGGACCCCAATCGTACCGTGGACGAGAGGTATGCGTGCGGCCATCCGGAGCCATACCGGACGTTGGTGGTGCGGTGGATGAGCGATGCGAAAAACGCTCCGCCCAATGAATTGGGACAGACCTTCTTGGACGAAAAGGGACTCGGAGTGGTGGCGGACGTGTTTATGACCCGTGTGGCGCGACTAGTGGGAGAGCGCGAGGCGAACTTCGTCGCATTGTTGTCGTATGTGACGGCTCATGAGATCGGGCACTTGCTGCTGGGGCTCGAGTCACATGCGGCGTCAGGCGTGATGCGGGCAAAGATCAACGAAGATGCGCTCACGAGAATGGGCCAGGGCATGACCGAATTTACGAACGACCAGCAAAAGCGAATGAAGGTGCACATCCGGTCGGCGGAAGTGGCGGCCATGGTCGCCGAAACGATGCAAGCCAGAGCGGGCCGGTGAAAAGAAGAGCGCGCCAGCCGGCAGTGAGTAGTGGGGGCCATCGGCTGGCGCGATAGCAAGGATCACTTCACGCGTGTGAAGGTAACGTCTTCGCTGAAGGACTCCTTCTGATCCTTCATGAAGGTCCAATAGGTCTTGAAATGGTCGTTGTCGAGGAAAGTGTAGACGGCGTGGTGCATGTGGCCGTCGTTGGGTGATTTGAGATTGGTGGCAGCGACGAAGTCGAAGGTAATGGTGTTGTCAGCAGGGGAGTAAGAGCCACGCATGGTGGGCTGGTTACCGGCCATGCAGTAGTGGGTCATCTTGAGAGCGTCGCCATCGAGGTAATACATGGTGACCATTTCGATGGGCTTGCCGTCTTCGACGGACTGGAATTTCTCGACAAGGGCGGAGCCGCCGGAAGTCAGTTCGAGATCGAGTGTGGACTTCTGGCGATTCGTCGACTGCGACTCCCAGTGCCCGACCAGGGACTTCAGCCGATTGAAAGCGGCCTGGGCGTTCGAAGCGGCCAGAGCGGGCGACCCTGTCAAACCGAGGACGGCGAAGGCAAGAACGAAGCTTGTTATTCTTCTCATGTGATCGAATCTCCTTAGATTGACGTGACGGAAAACTGAGCGCTCGATTCCCTGCCGCCTTAGCGGGCTTTGACGGCAGGTGGTGTGGCCCCGAAGTGCTGCGTGGCGAAGCCAACGATGAGGCCGAGGAGCATACCGGGCAGCAAGATGTCCCAGAAAAGGGCCATGCCGGCGCGGAGAATCAACAACAGGCTGAAAACGGCGGCAATGGCAATCCCGGCGAGAACGCCCCAAGCCACGGAATGAACGCGGTGCGCAACATAGCCGATGACGAGACCGGTGACCAATCCCTTCAAGAGGGAGAAGGTGATCACGCTGCTCATCAGCGGCGCGAGTTCCGGGGAGAGAAACCCACTCAAGCCATCCAGGAGGCCGAGCGCGCCGCCGAGAATCAGGCCCAAAGTGGGTTTCGAAATGGACATCAGGGTTCTCCCAAAAGAAGCCTCGCTGGCTAAAGTCAGCGTGCGTTCGAATCGAACTGCATGACGCCGAACACATTCCCTTCGGTGTCCTGGAGGTAGGCGAAATAGCCGATGGTGGGAATGGGCATTTTGGGCGCGACAACGTTGCCGCCTGCTGCTTTGACGGCGTCGATGGACCGATCGACATCGGCGACACCGATGGTGTTGGTGGTGCCGGCGACCGGGCCCGGTTTGCGGAGCATGCCACCGTTGATGCCGGGGACCTTATCGTCGCCGGTGGAAACCATCCAGTAATCGGTGGGCCCGGGCCACTTCTCAAACCTCCAACCGAAGGCCTTTGCATAGAAAGCGGCGGCCCGATCCGGATCGTGCACAGGAATTTCGAAATGAATGACGCGCGACATAGACTTCTCCCGTTCGAAAAAGATGGGAGCTTCGATCGGCGAATTGTCAGTGCGACGGCGCAGGCAGCCTGCCAAAACGCTGGGTCGCGTAGCCGACGATCAGTCCGACGATGCTGCCCGGAGCGATGATCTGGAAGTAGTAGTGTTTGCCGGTGAGCGCATCCGGCATGAGCGCAATGCCAAGAGCGAGCAGCGCACCCACGAACAGACCGAACAGCACACCGAGAAGCGTGGAGTGTACTTTGCGCGCGAACCATCCGATGAGAATGCCGGCAACGAGCCCTTTGAAGGTAGACCCAACAACGATGGTAGCGATTTCAGGACGTACTTCCGGCGTCAGCCATGCCGAAGCTCCATCGATCGCCCCCAGGACCGCACCGAGCAACAGACCCAGCAGGATCTTGTTCACGTTCACCCTCCCTACTTCCTAAGTTTTCGTTCTCCAACGTTCCTTACAACATTTCCGGAAAATCCTTTAAAGCTACCGCTTCAGCAGGAGGAGCAATAAGACACGCATGATTAAGTAAGCGGCAATCAACAAGATGAAGAAGCGATAGCGACGATAAAAGCGAGCCGCCTTCTCGAAGAACGATTCCCGATGGGCGGCAACGGCCAGCCCGTCGAGGTAGCGCGAGACGTCGGCGGCCAAGTCCTGAACGGAAGCGTAGCGCTGCGCCGGGTCTGGATGGGTAGCTTTTCCACAAATGGCTTCGAGCGAACGATCAGGCAGAGAAGAATCCGCGTTCACAAGGAAGCGGAGGACTGCGCCGAGGGAAAAAATGTCGCTGCGCGCGTCCAGAGAGCCGACGTCGCCACGCTCCTGCTCGGGAGACATATAGCCCGGGGTGCCAAGCACGGTGCCATGCGCGGTAACCGGGGGAGGCTGGGTGGAATTGGAGCCCGAGAATTGCACGCGCATCGATGGCGGAGCGACGCCACAATTCTCCGAAGGGGAGCCCTCGGAATGATCGAGAATCTTGGCAAGGCCCCAATCCATGACCAAGACTTCGCCGAATGGGCCAACCATGATGTTTGTGGGTTTCAAATCGCGATGAAGCACGTTGCGGGCATGGGCGAACGCCAGCGCGTCGCAAACGCGGAGGAACATGCGGAGACGGTCAGGAGTGGACGTCACGGCCGAGATGCATTGATCGAGGCTCTGGCCTTCCACAAACTTCATAGCGTAGAAGACGCGGCCGTCAGGAAGGGTGCCGACGTCGTGGACGGGGACAACGCCGGGATGTTCGAGCAACGCGAGGACGCGAGCTTCGCGCCGTAGACGACCGGCAAGGTCGTTCTGGTCGCCGGGCAGATCCAGGACCTTGAGGGCAACGCGACGGCCGAGGACGGCATCCTCGGCGGAGTAAACGACGCCCATGCCGCCGCGAGCGACCTGGCCGAGAAGACGATAGCGAGTGCCGGCGAGATCGGGGGCATCGGAGGAGTCGCGGAGCCGGGCGAGCGCCTTGTCCGTGAGACGCTTCACTTTGGGCTCCAGCCGAAGATGGCCCGGGCTTCGCGATGGAATTCGTCTTCGCTGGCGCAAATTTCGCGGAGACGGTCGAGAGCGATGCGGCGAAATTCACGGCGCGCCCAGGAAAGAGAGTTGGTCACATCGCTGACGGAGACGCCGAAGCGCGCGGCGAGTTGATCGTAGGAAACATCGTCATCGGCGTCGAGGTCATAGGCTTCAAAGAGAGTGAAGGCCGTGGCGCGGTGGGAAGCAGAGCAGACCTCGCGGAAATCATTTAGGGCGAGGGTAAAGAGGCTGCGAATCCACTCCTTTTCGAAGAACTCCTCGAGCGATTCCGGAGAGGCGACGGAAGCCGGATCGATCGTGGTAGCGCCCAGTTCTTCCTCGGCCGCAGTGAAATCCAAGGCGACATGGAGGGAGTCGCCTCCGCGCTTCTGCCGGCGAGCAGCCTTGTCCTCGTTGAGGAGAAAGCTGTCGACACAGACACGGAGATAAGTGCGAAGGCGGCTTTTGGCCGGCTCGAAGCGAGTAAGGAGTTCGCGTTCCTGCAACTGCACAAAGAAACCTTGAGTCAGATCCTGCGCATCGGGTGCGGCTTTGTTCCAGCGGAGCCGAATGTATTTGTAGACGGGCCTCCAGTAGGCCCGGCAAAGCGCGTCGAGGGCGCGTTCGCGCGTGGATGCATCAGTGGCGCGCAAAGCTTCGATCACCGACCAGCGAGTGGGCGGAAAGCGTCCGGCAGCGGTGGGGTGGTCCAGTGGCATGCGGGTCGCCAAAGCGATGCGCGGAATTATAGGCAGGCAGCGCCGAGGTGACAACGTGCAGCCATAAATCCAAGCGGGGGATGGCGCCGTTCAGGCGGAGGCGATGTAACGAGTGCGCCAGGCGGTGAGCGCGGTCAATGTCTTGGCGCAAATCTCGTTGGGAGCACCGGTGGCGGCGACGGTGAGAAGCAATCCGGCTTTCTTGTAGAACTGAATCAGCGGAAAAGTGAGGCGGTCGTAGGCTTCGAGCCGGATGCGAATGGACTCGGGACGATCGTCTTCGCGCTGGAAGAGCTTGCCGTGGCAAAGATCGCAAACGCCAGAGACTTTCGGGGGACGTTCGACCGCGTGGAAGACGGCTTTGCACTTCTCGCAGGTGAGGCGGCCGCCCAGGCGCGCCACGATTTCACTCTCGGGGAGTTCGTAATTGACGACGGCGGTCAGGGGCAGTTTTTCCGAGGCAAGTAACTCAGCCAGGGCCTCGGCTTGCTCAAGGGTGCGAGGAAAGCCATCGAGGATGAAGCCACCGCCGCAGCGGAGGCAGGCGGTGCGTTCGCGCACCATGTCGAGCACGGTGGAATCCGGGACGAGGTCACCGCGACGCATGCAGTCGAGCGCGGATTTCATGGAGGGCGTGAGATCGCATTCGCTCCGGCTCTTGGCAGCGCGGAAAACGTCGCCGGTGGAGAGATGGCAGGCCTGCAGCTCCTTGTTGAGAAGGGCGGCCTGGGTGCCTTTGCCGACGCCGGGTGCACCGAGAAGAATCAGCCGCCAGGGATGACGGACGGAATCGGGGAGTTGGGAGCACGCATGGGGTGGGCCCTGGAGCCAGCCGGCGCGATCGTTTCTGCGAACGTTGTCCATGAGAAGGACTGTAGAAAATGGGCAGAAGCGAGGCAGTGACCGGAATCACCGTGCCGAGGGGCAGATGAGCAGGCTAGAGAATGTTGACCGCACGCGCCGCGATAAGCGCGACGATGGTGAGGGAGATGAGGGATTGCAGCATGGTGGCAAGCTTCGCGCTACGGGAAAGCACGGCCGTGTCCGTAGGGGAAAACGCAGTGCTGGTGTTGAAGGAGAGAAAGAGATAGTCGACGAAGGAGGGAGTCCAGGGAGGAGGGTTGGAGTCACCGCGAGTCATCATCTGCGGAAAGAGGAAGGAGCTTCGGGAAGGGTGTAGGGGATCTTCTCGGCGAAGCGGGCCGCCACCGTCCAGCTTCCAGTACCAGAGAGCAAAAACGAGAATATTGGCGAGCCAAAGAGCAACGGCGGCACGAAGCAAGGTTCTGGGCGATTCGGCATGTCCCGGAATTCCGTGGACCAGGTGTACGAGAGAGGCGATCATCGCCAACGTGATCAGCCCGTTCGCGGCGAAGGTAAGGGCACGGGTGATGTGGTGGTCACCGCGACGGTCAGAAATAACAATGGGAATCATGAGAACGGCGATGGTGGCGAGAAGGCCCCAGGCGGGTCCGACGGAGAGTGGCTCGGGCAAGGCAAGATAAACGCCGGCGGCCGCCAACATGGCGACGAAGGCTGGCCAGCGAGGTTCGCGAAGGCGTGGTTGAGGCATAGTGCGGCAGCGGCGCGTGAAGATAGTCTAATACAGGCCGAGCGGCAGAAGAGTTTACAGAAATTACGGAAGCAGTCGCCATCGGTAAAGAAACGTAAATCCGAGATGATGAGTAGGGAGCAACGGCGAAATCTCCGTTGCGGGGGGCGGGGGGCTTCATTAAGATATGCGCATCGAAGGCGGAGCACGCATCGGCTCTGGGGAGAGTGTCCGCCCACGAAGTGAGGAGCAAGCCATGTTGGTAAGCCGGATCATCCGAGTTGCACTAAGTTTATTGGTATTGTCCGCATGCAGCAGTCTGGCAAACGCGCAAACATCCACGGCCGCAGCCCCCGCAGCGGCACCGGCAGCCCCCGCAGGGCCAAAGCACCGGGTGGCGGTGATGAGTTTTGACTACGGCACGGTCCATTCGAACGTGGCCGCGATCTTTGGCTCCGACCAGGACATTGGCAAGGGCATTACCGACCTGCTGGTGCAAAAGCTGGTGCAGGACGGCACCTATTCGGTGATCGAACGGAGCGCGCTGGACAAATTGATGGCCGAGCAGAATTTCTCGAACAGCGACCGCGCGGACGCGACGAGCGCGGCGAAAATCGGGAAGCTGCTGGGTGTGGACTGCATCATCATCGGGTCGATCACGCAATTCGGGCGGGACGACAAGAATACGAAAGTGGGGGGCGGCGGATACAGCGGGTGGACGCACGGGATCGGCGGCGTGGGCGTGAGCAAGGCCAAGGCGGTGGTCGGGGTTACGGCGCGGATGGTGAACGTGAACACGGGCGAGATTCTGGCGGCGGTGACCGGCACGGGTGAATCGGAGCGCGGGAGCACTTCCCTGCTCGGCGGCGGAGGCAACTGGTGGGGCGGGGGCGGTGGCAGCCTGGACATGGGGAGCAGCAACTACGGGAACACGATCCTGGGCGAAGCGACACACAGGGCAGTGGACGACGTAGGCGCGCAACTGGATGCGTCGGCGGCCAAGGTGCCGACCGTGAAGCTGGAAGTGGCAGGAGTGGTAGCGGACGTGAGCGGCAATACGCTGATCGTGAACGTAGGATCGAAGGCCGGGGTGAAGGTGGGCGATAAGCTGAATGTGTCGCGACAAGTGCGCGTGGTAAAGGATCCGACGACCGGCAAGGTGATCAAGTCTGTAGAAGACAAGATCGGCGAAGCGACGGTGACGGAAGTGGACGCAGAGTCGGCAACGCTGGCGTTTACGGGATCCGGTCCGGCGAAGGTCGGCGACGTCGTAAAGAACTAGGATCCGCCATTCACAAGAGACAATGGAGGCGGCGGCCGCAGGCGGTCGTCGCTGCGATTCACAGGGCGCGCGGAGAGGCCACTGCGCTCCCGGTATGTTCCCCGCACGGAAGTTGGGGTATCCTCCCAACTGAAAGAAGCATCTGGAGGCTCGAATGACAGCCGAATTTGGCGTGGGCCAACACATAGGCGACTACGAAATCCTGTCCATCCTGGGAATGGGAGGGATGGGGAAGGTCTACAAGGTACGCAATGTGATTGCGGACCGCGTGGAAGCAATGAAAATCCTGCTTCCAGACCTGAACTCGAACCAGAGCCTGGCGGACCGCTTCCTGCGGGAGATCCGCCTGCTGGCTACATTGAACCATCCGAACATCGCGGCGCTGAGGACGGCGCTGACCTACCAAAATCAATTGGTCATGGTAATGGAATTCGTGGAGGGCGAGACGCTGGCGAACCGGGTGAACCGAGCGCCGCTGTCGACCGCAGAGACGGTGAAATACGCGGACCAGATCCTGGCAGCGTTGAGTTACGCGCACAAGCAGAGCATTATTCACCGCGACATCAAGCCGGCGAACATGATGCTGACGCCGCAAGGGGTGGTAAAGCTGATGGACTTCGGCATCGCGCGGTCAGTGACGGATGGGTCGCTGACTTCGACGGGAACGACGCTGGGTTCGCTGAACTACATGCCGCCGGAACAGGTGCGGGGAGAGGCAGCGGACGCACGGTCTGACATTTATTCGTTCGGAGTTTCGCTGTACGAGATGCTGACGGGCAAATTGCCGTTCCAGGGAGACTCGCAGTACTCGCTGATGACAGCACACCTGAACCAGACACCCGCGGCGCCGATCACACTGCGCGGAGACCTGCCGCCGGCGCTGAGCGAGATCATCATGATGGCGATCGCGAAAGACCCGAACAACCGGTTCCAGTCGGCGGATGCGTTTCGTGCGGCACTCGGCAGCGTGCCGGTGAGCGAATTGCCGCCGGCGGATACTACGCTGACGCCGACGCCGGCGTCGAAATCGACGGGGGCCACAACGTTGATGGACACGCCGTTGACGCCGCGCGTGGCGCCGACACCGACGCCCGCGCGCACGGCAACGCCCGCGCCGTCTCCAACACCGGCTCTGCCGACCGTGCCGATGACTGGGTCGAATCAGCCTGCTGCCATACCGCCGCCTGCCGCGCGAGCGAGTTCGAGCCGAGGCATCTGGCTGGCCCTGGGAGTCTTGATCGGGTTGGGCGCGATTATCACCGCGGGGATGTACATCCCGCGGCATTTTGGAGCCCACGCCGATCCGGGCAAAGCCGCGTTTCCACCGGCAAACGCGACGGCCAGCACAAGCACGCCCGCCACGCCAGCCGACGGCACCACGGCGCAGCCTTCGGGGGACGCCGCGAGCAAGAACGGGTCGGACATCGTCAATCTGCAGACGGACCAGGGAAGCATGCGCGTCGACGCGAACGGGAACGTGTCGATTCAGAGCCCGAACGGCAGCATGAATGTGGATGCGGCGAGCGGTTCGGTGAAAATGGCCGGCAAGAATGGGGAAAAGCTCTCGGTGCGCGGAGGGAACCCGCCGCCGACGCGCACGGAAGCGCCGCAGGCTCCCGCAGTGCCCGCACCCCCGCCGGGCCCGACGCCGGAGGAAATCGCGAAAGCTGAAGATGAAGCGGACAAGATCAACGTGCGCGCGGCCACGGTGCAGAACAGCGTTGAGACCCTGCGGCACCAGCAACAGGCGGCGGGGTACAACTTGCGAGCGGATATATCGTCGTCGCAGGACCGGCTGCAGGCGTATCTGGCAAAGGGAAACGCGGCGCTGAAAGCGCAGGACCTGAAGACCGCGCAGAAGTACTTTGATCTGGCGGAAACCGAGCTAGGCAAGCTGGAGAAGTTTTTAGGTCACTGAAACCTGAGCCGTCGTGATCTGAGAGCTTCGTCGTCCGCCATCCTGAGAATGACAGCAGTTCATTCGCCCTCGAAAAAGGACGGGCAGCCAGCTGCGGAGAGTCCCCACGCGCGTTTGCCAGCCGCCCGTCTCGCTCGTTGTTTTTCGACCTTCGTCACTCCAGAACGTGAATGTTTTTCTTCGCGCAAATCTCCTTGAGAATTCCGGGCCAAACGGTAACGGTGACTTCGCCGAGGTGCGCCTTACGGAGCAGAAGCATGAGGGTTCGCGCCTGGCCGATGCCGCCACCGATGCTGAGGGGAATTTCGTTTTTCAGAATGGCCTGGTGATAAGGGAACTTGAGGAAGTCGAGTTGCTTCGAGACAGCCAACTGCTTCTGCAAGGTGTCCGGATTGACGCGGATGCCCATGGAGCTGAGTTCGTGGCGGCGGCGTGTGACATGGTTCCAGACGAGAATGTCCCCGTTGAGGCCGTGGTGCGGCTTACCGTTGACCACGGTTTCGGTGATCCAGTCGTCGTAGTCGGCGGCGCGCATTTCGTGAGGGTAGCCGTCTTCCAACGGATACCCGATGCCGGCGATAAAGAGGGCCGGGCATTCCTGAAGGATGGCGGTTTCGCGCTGCTTGCGGGGCAGGTTCGGGTACATGTGAAGAAGTTCTTCGGCGTGGAGGAAGGTGAGTTTCTCCGGCAAGTTCGGAAACTTCCTGTCTTTCAGTTCGGGGAAAAGCTCCTGGGCGTAGCGCTCGGCCTCGGTGAGGACTTTCCAGATCTTGTTGACGATATGCTTGAGGAATTCGAGATTACGCTCTTCTGGAGTGATGGCGCGTTCCCAATCCCACTGGTCGACGTAGACACTGTGATCATGATCGAGGAAATAGTCTTTGCGGACAGCGCGCATATCGGTACAGAGGCCCTCGCCGTGACGCATGCCGAACTGGCGGAGCGCGGTCCTCTTCCATTTGGTGGCAGCCTGGACGATCTGAGCGTCGACGGGATGCTTGTCGTGGTCGTTGGAAATATGGAACTGGATGGGAGTGCGAGAACCATCACGATCGAGCATGTCGTTGACGCCGCTTTCGATGTCGACGATCAGTGGGACGGTGACCATCATGAGGTTCAATTCTTTACAGAGATTGTCTTCGATGAACCGTTTCACTGAATGGATGGCTTTTTGCGTTTCGCGACGAGTGAGCGCGCTGCTGTAGTCGCTGGGGAGAATCTTCTCGAGTTCGTCGTAATTGCCGATGCCGGGACCGGCTAGGTCGGCAAGTTTGGAATTGGTCATGGGGACCTCCGGGGCGAGGGTGGGCCGAAAGATGGTGGGAGGCCAGTGCCGGGCGCACGGGCGAAGGTGACGGTGGGCACAGGAGAGCGGTGTAGGCTGACGATGCCGCGGCTGGAGTGAGATACTGCGGGCAGTGAACTGGCATGCGGATTGATGCGCACCAGCATTTCTGGATCTATGAGCCACGGGAGTACGAGTGGATCGATGAAAGCATGGGCGGGCTGCGGCGGGATTTCTTGCCGCTGGATTTGGAGCCACGATTGCGGGGGAGCAGGTTCGACGGGTGCGTGGCAGTGCAGGCGCGGCAGACCCTGGCGGAAACGCGGTGGCTGCTGGAACTGGCGGGGCAATTCTCTTTCGTGCGCGGCGTGGTGGGCTGGGTCGATCTGCGGGGCGCAGATTTGCGCGATACGCTGGCAGGACTTTCGAAGAACCAGAAACTGGTGGGCGTGCGGCACATCGTACAGAGCGAGCCGGACGAGCGGTTTCTGCTGCGACCGGAGTTTCTGCGGGGAATCGCGACACTTGAAGAGTTCGGGCTGGCCTACGACATCTTGATTTTTGCGAAGCACTTGAGAGTGGCGGCGGAATTCGTGAGGAAGTTTCCGCGGCAGAGATTCGTGTTGGACCATTTGGCCAAACCGCCGATCCAGGGCGGCGATCTGCGGGAATGGAAGAGGGGGATTCGGGAGCTCTCGGACATTCCGAACGTGATGGCGAAGCTGTCGGGCCTGGTGACGGAAGCGGACTGGAAAGAATGGACGCAGGAGCAAATCGTGGAGTGTCTGGATGTAGCGTTCGAATGTTTTGGTGCAGCGAGATTGATGATTGGGTCAGATTGGCCGGTCTGCACGCTGGCGGGAACGTACGAGCGGGTCATGGGGATTGTGACGGACTATATGGGCCAGCGACCGGTGATCGAACAGGATGCGGTGTTGGGCGGGAATGCAAAAAGGTTCTGGAAGCTGGGTGTTTGAACGGGCGAGCATTTCTGAGACGCGGCAAGAGGCAGTGGAGAGGAAGCAAAGAGATGGGCTGGAGAACCGTCGCCACGGAAGAATGCAGGCTAAGGCCTATGCTACAGTAGCCGCACTGTGAACAAGGTGCTCCAGCTCGACCCCCGGGACAATGTACTGATCGCGCTCGCGGACCTGAAACAAGGGGAATCCGTAGCGTTCGATTCGCAAACCTACCAACTGCAGACAGACGTAGCGATGAAGCACAAGTTTGCGCGTCAAGATTTAGCCGCAGGCGCAAATGTGGTCATGTACGGCGTGATCGTGGGGAAGGCAGTGGCGCCAATCCAGCGGGGCGAAGGGGTCACGACGAAGAATATCCGGCACGATGCGGCGCCGTTCCGGGAGAAATCACGAGAGTATGCGTGGACACCGCCGGACGTGACGCGGTGGAAGGCGCGGACATTTGCGGGTTACAAACGCGTCGATGGTCAAGTGGGAACGCGGAATTACTGGATCGTGGCACCGCTGGTGTTCTGCGAGAACCGAAACATCGGAGTGCTGAAGCAGGCGTTTGAGGAGGAATTGGGATTCGCCGCGCCACAGATTTACCGACGGCAGGTCGGGGAGCTGGCGCGACTGTATCGCGAGGGGAAAACAAGCGAGATTGAAAAGTTCGAACTGACGGCCGAGGCCGGAAGACCGCAAGGTTCCGCGCTGTTTCCGAACGTGGACGGCATCAAGTTCCTGCTGCATGAAGGCGGATGCGGGGGGACTCGGGAAGACTCAACCAACTTGTGCGGATTGATCGCGGGGTACCTGCACCATCCTAACGTGGCGGGCGGGACGCTTCTGAGCCTGGGCTGCCAACACGCCGAGGTGGCGATCCTGCGAGAGGAAATAAGGAAACGGGACGCGAACTTCGCAAAACCGCTGGTGATTGTGGAACAGCAACAAAGCGGGACGGAAGCGGCGATGATGGCGAAGGCAATTCGCGAAACTTTTGTGGGATTGATGAAGGCAAATGAATGCCGGCGCAACGCGGCACCCCTTTCGAAATTGTGCGTGGGACTGGAGTGCGGCGGGTCGGACGGATTCTCGGGGTTATCTGCGAATCCGGCGATCGGATATACGTCGGACCTGCTGGCCGCGCTCGGCGGGACGACGATCCTGTCGGAGTTTCCGGAACTATGCGGAGTCGAGCAGGAACTGATCGACCGCAGCACGCGCAAAGAGGTAGGCGACCGGTTCATCGAGTTAATGCGGAGGTACGGCGCGCGCGCGAAGGCCGTTGGTTCCGGATTCGAGATGAATCCGAGCCCGGGAAACATCCGCGACGGATTACTGACGGACGCGATGAAATCAGCGGGAGCGGCGAGGAAGGGCGGGACGTCGCCGGTGACGGCGGTGCTGGACTATCCCGAGTATGCGACGGAGCCGGGCTTGAATTTGCAGTGTACGCCCGGGAACGACGTGGAATCCGTGACAGCGGAAGTGGGCGCAGGCGCAAACGTGGTGCTGTTCACGACGGGATTAGGGACCCCCACAGGGAATCCCATAGCGCCCGTAGTGAAACTAGCAACGAACACGGCCCTGGCGCGGCGGATGCCGGACATCATTGATATTGACACGGGCGGAATCATCTCGGGCGAGAAGGCGCTCTCACAGGCCGGCGAGGAGATTCTGGAGTACGTGATCCGGGTGGCGAATGGAGAAGCCCGCACGAAGGCAGAAGAGAAGGGGCAGGAAGATTTCATTCCGTGGAAGCGAGGGGTGTCTTTGTGAGTGGAGCGGCGAGGGGAGAAACGAATTTCCGGTTGGACGGCAAGACAGCAATCGTGACGGGGGGAGGCAGCGGAATCGGGCGAGCCATTTCCCTGTGCTTCGCGGCCAATGGCGCGACGGTGCGGATCGCGGACGTGAATCGGGAGCTGGGCGAGCAGGTGGCCCGGGAGATTTGCGAGGCGGGGGGAAAAGCGAGCACGCACGGATGCGACGTGACGGACCTGGCCGAGGTGCGCAAGGCGTTTGAAGAGATTTTCGAAAGCGGGCGCGTGGACATCCTGGTGAACAACGCGGGGGTGTCGCATATCGGCAATGTAGAAACGACAAGCGAGGCCGATTTCAAGCGCGTGATGGGCGTAAATGTGTGGGGCTACTATCACACAACGCACGTGATCGTAGGCCATATGAGAGGCAAAGGCGGCGGCGTGATTGTGAACATTGCGTCGATCGCCGCGACCGCGGGACTGGCGGATCGATTCGCGTACGCGACGAGCAAAGGCGCGGTGCTGGCGATGACGCTGTCCGTGGCGCGCGACTTCCTGCCGCACAAGATCCGTTGCAACTGTATTTCACCGGCGCGGGTGCACACACCGTTTGTGGACGACTACCTGAAGAAGAATTATCCGGGGCGGGAGAAGGAGATGTACGACAAGCTCGCGGCGTCGGCCCCGATGGGACGGATGGGGCAACCCGAGGAGGTGGCGTCACTGGTATTGTTCTTGTGCTCGGACGAGGCTGCATTCCTGACCGGAGTGGACTACCCCCTCGATGGGGGATTTTTTAATTTGCATGGATAACGGATGGACCTGCAACTGAAGGGCAAGGTCGTGATTGTGACCGGCGGAGCGAAAGGGATCGGGGCCGCGATTGTAAGAGGATGTGCGGCGGAAGGCGCGATTCCGGTGATTGTAGGCCGGGACGCCAAGGCGGGCGGCGAAGTTCGCGATGAATTGAGGGGGAGTGGAGCGAAGTGCGGGCTGATCACAACGGAGCTGTCGGAAGCCGAAAACTGTGCGAAAGCCGTAGAACAAACGGTGAAGGAATTTGGGCCCGTGTATGGGCTGGTGAACAACGCGGGGCGCAACGACAAGGTGGGGCTGGAAAAGGGCAGCCCGAAAGAATATGTGGAGTCGCTGGAACGGAATTTATTTCACTACTACAACATGGCGCACTACGCGTTGGCTTACTTGAAGCAGACGAAGGGTGCCATTGTAAACATCAGTTCAAAGACGGCTCTCACGGGGCAAGGGGAAACATCGGGATATGCATCGTCGAAGGGAGCGCAGCTGGCGTTGACGCGCGAGTGGGCGGCGGAATTGCTGCCGTACGGGATTCGCGTGAACGCGGTGATTCCGGCGGAGGTGATGACGCCGCTGTACCGGAGTTGGGTGGACACGTTTCCGGCCCCGGAAGAGAAGCTGAAGACGATCATTTCCAAGATTCCACTGGGCAAACGTATGACGACGGCGGAAGAAATCGCGGCGATGACGGTGTTCCTGCTGTCGCCGCAGTCGAGCCACACAACGGGGCAGCAGATCATCGTGGATGGCGGGTACGTGCACCTCGACCGGGCACTTACGTAGTAGAGTTACCGGCGAAATGAGATCTTCCGAACATTCATCCGCTCCGATCACCGAGCGACGGTTTCTAATTCCCTTTGCGCTGATTACCAGTCTGTTTTTTCTGTGGGCATTCGGCGTCAACCTGAACGACATCCTGATTCCCCACCTGAAGCGGGCCTTCGGGCTAACGGACTTTCAATCGTCGTATATCCAGGTGGCGTTTTTTGGCGGGTACTTTCTGGCGGCGTTTCCGGCAGGGCGGTTGATGGAGCGCATCGGTTACAAGCGCGGAATCCTTGTGGGACTGGCGCTGTGCGCGGCGGGCGCGGTGTTGTTCGTGCCGGCTTCTTCGGCGCATGTGTATACCTATTTTCTACTGGCGCTGTTCGTAATGGCGTGCGGGCAGAGTTTTCTGGAAGTGGCGGCGAACCCCTACGCGACTATTCTAGGACCGGCGGAAAGCGGTGAGCGACGGCTGAATTTCGCGCAATCGTTTAATGCGGTGGGGGCGGTGATGTCGCCGCTGGTGGGGCGCGCGTTCATTCTGACCGGAACGGACTACACGAGCGCGCAGATTGCAGCGATGAGCGCGGCGCAACTGGAGGCGTATCGGGCAAGCGAAGCGAGCACGGTGAAAGGGCCGTACCTGGCGGTGGCGGCGATCTTTGCGGTGGTCGGCGTGATGATTGCGCTGACACACCTGCCGGAAGTCCACGAAGCGGGCGAGGGTGAGGAGAAGGCCAACGCCACCGCGGAGAACGATTCGGTGCTGGGGCATGCGCATTTGCTGAAGGGAGTGGCGGCGCAATTCTTCTACGTCGGCGCGCAGGTGGGAGTGGCGAGCTTTGTGATCCGGTATGCGGAGTTTGCAGTGCCAGGGATGCGGGCGAAAACGGCGGCGATTTACCTGCTGGGGCACCAGATCGGGTTCATGCTGGGGCGATTCATCGGATCGGGAATGATGAAGAGGGTCGCCCCGGCGTCTCTGCTGGCGGCGTTTGCCGCGGGTTCGGTAGCGTGCGCGGCGGCGGCGCTGCTGACGACGGGAATCGTTCCGGTGCTGGCGGTGGTGCTGATCGGGTTCTTCCATTCGATCATGTTTCCGACGATTTTTGCGCTGAGCATCCGGAATCTGGGACCGTTGATGAAGCGCGGATCATCGCTGCTGGTGATGGCCATTATCGGAGGCGCAGTGTTCCCGGCCATCATGGGACGGATATCGGACGCGACAAGCATACAGCGGGCGTTCGTGGTGCCGCTGCTCTGCTACGTCTATATCCTGTACTTCGCAATGGCCGGATATAAGCCCGCGCCGGCACGTATTCATTTACGTGCGGGCGAAGCGGGCCGGGAGGGCACGTGATGGCGAACAAGCGCTACTGCCTGACGCTAGATTTGAAAAACGATCCCGCACTGATTGCGGAGTATGAGGGGCATCACGAGCGGATCTGGCCGGAGATTACGAAAAGCATCAAAGACGCGGGAATTAAGAATATGGAGATTTACCGGCTGGGAACGCGCATGTTCATGATCATGGAAGTGAGCAAAGACTTCTCATTCGAGAAAAAGGCGGAAGCGGACCGGGTAAACCCAAAGGTGCAGGAATGGGAAAAGTTGATGTGGAACTTCCAGCAGCCACTTCCCGAGGCCAAGCCCGGTGAGAAGTGGCTGCCGATGAAGAAGGTTTTCCAGCTCGAGGAATAATCGTCAGAGCTTGGCGTAGTCGGAGTTTTGCATGGTGACGACGAGCTGCTTAGCGACGCCGTCGATGGTGGTGCTGGATGTGTAGTTGGTGCCGTCGGGAAGTTTGCCGAATTCGACAGTGAGATTCATGGCGTCCTTGGGGTCGTCCATCCAGCTGTTGATGGCGATCGAGGTCATTTGCTTGGCGACCTTGTTGAACGTGAGGGTCATGGAGTCGCCGGACTTGACGTAATCCTTGAAGACGATCTTGACCGCGTCAGAACCTTCAGGAGTGAGTGAGACATTACCGGCCGCAACCGCAGCCTGGATTTTGTCCTTGTCGGGTGGGAGATACTGTGCCGCTAGATTCTTCATATCCTCGCCGTAGTCTTTGAACTCTTCCTTTTTCTTTTCGACAATGCGCTCCTTGAGTTTGCCGCCGCGGCCACCGCCTTGCTGCTGAGCTTGCTGAGGCGCGTCGAGGGGAGTCTTCTGGGGCTTGCCATCCGGGCCCAGGCGAACCTGGAAGTTGGAAACCTTCTTGACCTCTCCTTTGAGCTTGACGGTATCGGTTTCGTGCCATGTGTAGGTGGCGAGGACCTGCTTGTTCTTGGCCATCGACTCCTTGAGTTCGGCGACGCGCTGCTGCAATTCCTCTTTTTGAGCGAACAGCGCGGCCGGAAGAAGCAGAAGGCCAAGGAGCAGCAGGGGAGAGACAGTCTTCAGAACAAATTTCCAACATTGCAAAGAATGATTCATGGTTTTCCAATCCTTTGTGAGAGCGAGACTGTGCGGCGGAGGCGAACTCGTGATGAAGTTATACGTCGGGGGCGAGGCGCATGTAAAGCGAAGAAAGAGGATGGCACTGGGGGCGAAAGGCAGGGAAGGAAGGCGCGGGGTTACCGGTACGGAAAGCCGTGATTTACATCACGGCATATACTGGGGATAAGATTATTTAATGAGTTTGCTTTGCGGCCAGCCGCACCGCCGGTTTCAAGGCCAACGCCAAATTTCCATGACAATCTCGCTCAACAAACCAAGGAGGATGCATTCATGGGTACGACTCTGCTTACCCCTCCGGTCATCAAAGAGCCCGGAGACTATATCAAGGATGTAATCACCATCGCTCGAGCAAAGAATCCCGCCGAGACCGAATTTCTCCAAGCAGTAACGGAAGTCCTCGAAAGCCTCACGCCCGCGATACAAAAGCACCCCGAATATCAGAAGGCGAGAATCCTGGAGAGGATGATCGAGCCAGAGCGCGTGCTGATGTTCCGCGTGCCGTGGATTGATGATGCCGGGCACGTGCAAGTGAACCGGGGATTCCGGATCGAGATGAACAGCGCGATCGGGCCGTACAAAGGCGGGCTGCGCTTCCATCCATCGGTGAACCTGGGCATTCTGAAGTTCCTGGCGTTCGAACAAGTGTTCAAGAATTCGCTGACGACGCTGCCCATGGGCGGGGGTAAGGGCGGATCGGACTTCGATCCGAAGGGCAAGAGCGATAACGAAGTGATGCGGTTCTGCCAGAGCTTCATGAGCGAACTGTTCCGGCACATCGGACCGGACACGGACGTTCCGGCCGGCGACATCGGCGTGGGCGGGCGCGAAATCGGGTTCCTGTTCGGGCAGTACAAGCGTCTGGCAAACAACTTCACGGGCGTGCTGACGGGCAAGGGCCTGAACTGGGGCGGCTCGCTGATTCGGCCGGAAGCGACGGGCTACGGCTGCGTGTATTTCGCGGATGAAATGCTGAAGACGCGGAAGGAATCGTTCGCGGGAAAGACGTGCCTGGTGTCGGGCAGCGGCAACGTGTCGCAGTACACGGTGGAAAAGCTGCTCGACCTGGGAGCGAAAGTGATCGCGCTGTCCGATTCGAATGGCGCGATTCACGATGCGGAAGGCATCAATCGCGAGAAGCTGGCGTATGTGATGGAACTGAAGAACGTGCGCCGCGGCCGCATCAAGGAATATGCCGACAAGTTCAAGACCGCGAAGTACATCTCCGTCGATGCGCGGCTGGATTACAACCCGCTGTGGACCATCAAGGCGGATTGTGCGTTTCCGAGCGCGACGCAAAACGAAATCAACGCCAAAGACGCGGCGACACTGGTGATGAACGGGTGCAAGCTGGTGGCGGAAGGGGCCAACATGCCCAGCACGCTGGACGCGACGAAACTGTTCCTGGAAGCGAAGATCCTCTATGGGCCCGCGAAGGCAGCGAATGCCGGGGGCGTGGCGACGAGCGGATTGGAGATGAGCCAGAACAGTATGCGGTTGAGTTGGACGCGGGAAGAGGTGGACGACCGGTTGCACAAGATCATGATCGCCATCCACAAGAACGCGTTCGAAACAGCTGAGAAGTACGGCCATCCGGGCAACCTGGTGTACGGCGCGAATATCGCGGGGTTCGTGAAGGTCGCGGACTCGATGCTGGACCAGGGGCTGGTTTAAGACAGCGGAGAGTGGCGGGCGGAAATGCTCGCAAGTCATGTATGGCGGTAGCGGCTGGGAGTAGAATTGCGGCGGGGTGGTCCGCAGGCCATCCCGCCGTTTCTGTTGTGTATGGGCGACGAAATGCGGTTTACACATCCTCGGCAATGATTTGAGACCTTGCAGATAAGAGGTTCAGCGGCGCTGACCCCGACAAAGCAAGAGGCGTGTTGCAGCACGACTCGAGATCATGAGCACACGACAGCACGAGCTACCGATTCCCTTCCCAGACGTGGAGATGCAGTTCGAGGGCTACGACAACCTGATGCCCTTCCGGGTGCAGAACATCCTGCTGGTGTCGAGTCTGTACGACTCGTTCATTTTGAAGGAAGACGGGCGGTTGAACGAGTTGCTGGTGAGCGAATCGCAGGATCTGCACTTACAGCAGATTCCGCGGATTACGCATGTTGCGAGCTGCCGGGAAGCGTTGGAGCGAGCCAAGGCAGAGCCGCGATTCAATTTGATTCTAACGAACCTGGAAGTGGGCGACATGAACGCCGCACAACTGGCGCAAGAGATCAAGGCAGCGGGCCTGCAAGTGCCGGTGGTAGTGCTGGCGTACGACTACCGGGAGATCAAGAAATTCATCGCACGGAATCCGGTGACGGATATCGAGAAGATTTTCCTGTGGCAAGGGACGCCGCGAGTGCTAATCGCGATCGTGAAGTATGTCGAGGATCGCCGGAATGTGGAGCACGACGCGTCGATGATGGGTGTGCCGATTGTGCTGGTGGTGGAAGACAACATCCGCTACTACTCGTCATTTCTGCCGCTGATGTATACGGAATTAATTGGCCAGACGCGGCGGGTGATCCAGGAAGGCGTGAACCTGGCGCACAAACTGATGCGCATGCGGGCGCGGCCAAAGATTTTGCTCAGCTCGAATTTTGAAGAAGCGTATGCGTTCGCGATGCGCTACCAGGAGCACCTGCTGGGAATCGTAAGCGACGTGGAATTTCCATGGGGAGGAGCGCTGAACGCGGGCGCGGGCTTTGAATTGGCGCGGCGCGCGCGGGAACTGGTGCCGGACTTGCCGATCGTGTTGCAGACCAGCCGCACGGCATTCCGGCAACGAGCGTACGCGGAAGGATATTCGTTTCTGCGGAAGCGTTCGCCAACTTTCTTGCGAGATTTGCGCAAGCTACTGACGCAGGAGTTCGCCTTCGGCGATTTCGTGTTCCGTACAGCGGATAAGGCCGAAGTGGCGCGCGCCACGGATCTCAATTCGCTGGAAGAATGCCTGCACAAAGTTCCCGTGGAGAGCATCGAGTACCACGGCCAGCGCAACCATTTTTCGAGGTGGTTGACGGCGCGGACGGAATCGGCCCTGGCGCAGAAGCTCAGGCCGCGGAAAGTGTCTGACTTTGCCACGGTGGAGGGCCTGAGGCAGAATTTGATCGATTCGATCGCAGAGTACCGGCGGGAACAGAGCGACGTGCTGATCGGAGATTTCAGGCCGGCGGCAATGCAGATCGGGGGATCGTATTTTCTGAGAATCGGCAGCGGCTCGCTGGGCGGCAAGGCACGGGGACTGGCCTTCGTGCGCCACCTGCTGCACAAGAAACGATTCGCGCGGAAGTTCTCGAATGTGAGCGTGGTGGTGCCGCCGGCGGTGGTGATCGCGACGGACGCATTCGACAAATTCCTTGCGGAAAACAATCTGGTGGACTTCGCCATTCACGAAACCGACGACGCGGAGATTCAACAACGATTCCTGGATGCAAGCCTGCCGGCCGGGCTGGCGCAGGACTTGCGTGCGTACCTGGCAGACGCACGGTTTCCCGTGGCGGTGCGGTCGTCGAGCTTGCTGGAGGATTCGCAGTACCAGCCGTTCACGGGCGTATACGAAACGTTTATGCTGGCGAACCAGCACGAGGACGGTGAGTTCCGATTCCGGCAACTCAGTGATGCGGTGAAACTGGTCTACGCGTCGACGTTCTCGCGGCACGCCAAATCCTATGTGCGCGCGACGCCCTTCCGGCTGGAAGAAGAAAAAATGGCGGTGATCGTGCAGCAGGTCGTGGGATCGAAATTCGACGACAGGTTTTATCCGGACTTTTCCGGCGTGGCGCGCTCGCGGAACTTCTATCCCGTGCCACCGATGAAGTTTGAGGACGGGATTGCGGCCGTGGCGCTGGGACTGGGCCGCGCGGTGGTAAATGGCGGGAAGTGTCTGTCATTCTGCCCGCGGTACCCAGCCAACCTGGTGCAGTTCTCGTCGGCCGAGGATTTTCTGAACGAGTCGCAGACGGAATTCTGGGCACTGTCACTGAAGGGCGGTGGAGGAGATGGGGCAGCGACCGAATTGCACGAGGTGACATACTCGCTGGATGTGGCGGAACGGGACGGGACGCTGGATGCCGTCGGGTCGACTTACTCAGCGGACAACGACCGGATTACGGAAGGGCTGGGGCGGGAGGGAGTACGGCTGGTGACGTTTGGACCGATTCTGAACTATGGCGCATTTCCGCTGGCGGCATTGCTGGACCGATTGGTGAAGGATGGCGAAGACGCCTTCGGGCAGCCCGTGGAGATTGAGTTCGCGATACGTTTGCCAAGGCAGTCTGGCGAGAGCGCGCAATTTGGATTCCTGCAAATCCGGCCGCTGGTGCTGTCCCACGAGACCGACGAAATCCACATGGAGGGAGTGGAACCGGAAAAAGTCGTGACGCGGAGCAGCAAGGTGCTGGGAAACGGGCGGGTGAGCAATCTGGAGGACGTGGTTGTAGTGGACTCGCAGCGATTCGAGCGCGCTCAGAGTCAGGAAGTGGCACGACATGTGGCCTACTTCAATGCAAAGTTGGCGGGGGAGAACCGCCCGTACCTGCTGGTGGGGGTGGGGAGGTGGGGGTCGACCGACCCGTGGCTGGGGATACCGGTGGAATGGGACGAGATTTCCGGCGCACGGGTGATCGTCGAGGCTGGATTCCGTGATTTTCGCGTAACTCCTTCGCAGGGCAGCCATTTTTTCCAGAACCTGTCGGCGTTTCGGGTAGGGTATTTCACGGTCAACCCCGATCTGGGCGAAGGAATGGTGGCGTGGGAGTGGTTGGCGCAGCAAACGGCGGTGGAGGAGCGGGGATGCGTGCGTCATATCCGGCTGAAGGGACCTGTAACCGTGCTGATGAACGGGCACTCGGGATTGGGGATGATCCTCAAGCCAGAGGAAGGAGGAACATAAGGGGAGGGGTTTGGCGCAGGAGAGTTGCGTGGAAAGGCGCTGCGGAATTTGGAGTACTGGAGTGCGATTTCCTTGGTTCGGGCAGTAACCCTCGAAGATTCAAGCATAGTGAGAACTGACGCGGAATGGTGCGATTTGGCCCCGCTCCTGCAGATTCCGTTATGGGGAAGTCTGGCCGAGGTGGGCCGGATGAAGGAGGAGCTTATGGCCAGCAACCTGATACTCGTGGCGATCGCGGTATTGCTGGTGGGCGGAGTGGTTTTCAGCCTTACGCTCGCAATTCAGACGTACTTGCGCTATCGCGGCCAGCGGCTCATCACGTGTCCTGAAACGAAAAACGCAGCCGCAGTGCGCGTGAACGTGGGAAAGGCGGCGACACGAGCGTTGTTTGGGAAGCAGGAAGTACGACTGGATCAGTGTTCGAGGTGGCCGGAGCGGCAGAACTGTGGCCAGGAATGCCTGACGCAGGTGCACGCCGACCCGCAACACTGTATGGTGTGGAACATCGTGGCGGATTGGTACAAGGGGAAAGCTTGCGCGTATTGCCAGAAGCCGTTCAACGAGATGCACTGGCACGATCGGCACCCGGCGCTCCTGTCGCCGGATCGGGTTGCGAAGCAATGGAACGAGATTCCGGCGGAGACCCTGCCCCAGGTATTCGAAACGCACTTGCCGGTGTGCTGGGATTGCTACATCGCGGAAACGTTCCGGCGGCAGAACCCGGAGCGGGTGCTGGACCGCAAGTGGGAGCGGGGGGCAGCCGGCGAATATGTGCCGAAGGAGCCGGTAACCGATGTGCCTGGGAAGCCGGTACACTGAAGACGCCGCAAGAATGGAGAAGGCGCTGGTTGGTGGCAGCGAGCAGCCAAACTATGTGTGGGCCTAGGACGGCCCCACGTTGAGATTCTTCATCCCAAAAACCGCTCCTCACGATGACAGCAGTCTGAATTCTAACGAACAAAGATCACTTCGATAGAGTCACGCGCAACATGAGCGGACGGCCTCGAAGAGGCATCGGCATAGAGCTGCACAGGCGAAGCGGCGGCTGTGCGGCGGGGCATAGGGTGGATTTCTTCGTGTGGTGGTAGAGTCTACAGACCCCGCGGAGAATGACGATGCCAACACCAGAAAAGGGCGATACCCATCAAAAAGCGCTGTCGATCAACCTGGACGGAACGATCTTTGGGTCATTTGCAGAGATTGGGGCCGGGCAGGAGGTGGCGCGCTGGTTCCTGCGCGTAGGAGCCGCGTCAGGAACGGTGGCCAAGACCATCTCGGCATACGACAAGGAAGTGAGCGACGACCTGTATGGGTCGGGGACGCGTTACGTATCCAAACCACGCCTGGAAGCGATGCTCGATAACGAATGGGCGCAACTGCTGAACCAGTTGCATGTCAGCCGGGGCACGACGGCCAAGTTCTTTTCGTTTGTGGACACGGTGTCGGCGCGGAACTACGCGGGCACCAACGACTGCCACGGCTGGATCGGCCTGCGATTCCTGCAGGCACCGGGCGGCGAACCGAGCCAAATCCTGCTGCACGTCAATCTAGGGGATTCGACAAACCTGCGGCAACAGGAAGCCGTGGGAATCTTCGGGGTGAACTTGATTTATGCGACGCATCACGCACTGGGTACACCGGCAGAGTTTCTGGCGAGTCTGTTCGAGGACCTGACGCTGCATCGGCTGGAAATCGACTGCATCGAGGTGAAGGGACCGGCGTTCGCCGGATGGGACCAGAAGCTGCTTCACGCGCAGTTGGTGGCGGGCGGCTATACCGAAGCTGTTGCATTCCCCGAAGATAATTCGTACTTGCCATCGAACGAGCTGCTGTACAAGCGCGCGCTTGTGCTGGCGCCGGGGCGATTCGACAGCGTGGAACAGCTGCATGGCGAACTGATCCGTTGGACACTGGCGGATTTGCCGGAACCGGAGTTGAAGGACAGCAAAGGGCCGCTGGGGCTGTTTTGCCTGTCGACGGAGCCGGGAAACAGTAAAGAACGCCGCGTGACGGCCCAGGAGATCGTGGAGCACGTCGAAGAATTGCAGAAGCTGGGTTACGGAGTGATGGTGTTCCGCGCGCGGGAGCTGTATACGATGAGCGCGTTCGTGAACAGATATACCAAGTCGCGAATTCACTTTGCGATCGGGCTGACCGTGCTGGTGCGGCTAATGCAGGACAGCTACACGAATCTGGCAGGAACGCTGCTGGAGGGTATCGCGCGGCTATTTGCGCAGAACGTGCGGCTGAGCGTGTATCCGATGCCGGTGGAAGAAGTGGAACGGCGGAAGCAAACTGCGGGGCTGACGGGATGGAGCTGGAAAGTCCGAGACGGGATGGTGTATGCGGACGAATTATTCCCGGACGGACCACTGGGACACTTGTACCGGTATTTGCTGAGCAGCGAGTACGTGTTGATTGGAAAGCCGAAGGATACGGGCGCGGCGGCGGGGAGCTAGACCGGGCTGACCCGGCGATTGGCGTTTTCGAGAAAACAGCAGACGTCCGGGATGAGATCCTTCGTCTCCCGTAGCGCTCCTCAGGATGACGACGTTTCTATCGTTTCCTCGAAACAATAAATGAGGTGCGCCTTTGCTGCGGCTCAGTGACAGAACTCGCAGGCGCGGCCGACGGTGCCGAGACCGAGCAGCTCGATCTTTGGCGAGAGATACTCGGGCTTGGCGGGCTCTTCGCTCATCAAGCAGGTGCTGAGATATTTCTTGTTGTCGTCGCAGAAGACGGTGACGACGGCAGCATCGGGCGAGAGGTTTTCCTGCGCCTGGATGGCCGCGAGAAAGTTGGCGCCGGAGCTGATGCCGACAGCGAGGCCCAGCTGGGTGGCGAGCTTCTGTGCCATAAGGATCGCGTCGCCATCGTGAACGGTCAGAACTTCGTCCACTTCCTTGAGATTCAGGATTTCGGGAACGAATTCGTCGGAGATGCCCTGAATGCGGTGGTTGCCGACCTTGCAGCCGGTGGTGAGAGTAGGCGATTCGGCAGGCTCGACGGGGTGAATGCGAATGGAGGAGTCAAAGCGCTTCAGGTAGCGGCCAACTCCCATCACGGTGCCGCCAGTGCCGACGCCAGCAACGAATGCCTTGGGGCGCTTGCCAACGGTAACAAACTGCGACCAGATTTCCGGGCCAGTGGTTTCCTCGTGCGCCTCAATGTTCGCTGGATTCGAGAACTGGCGCGGAAGGAAGACGTCGTTGCGTGAAGCGGCAAACTCTTCGCACATGCGTATGCTGCCGAGGAAGCCGCCGTCGCCCTTGCTGACCGAGACGACTTCGGCGCCGTAGCTGCGAATCAGGTGGACGCGTTCCTGGCTCATCCAATCGGGCATGAAAATCTTGACGGGGTGGCCCAGCATGCGGCCGATGGCGGCGAAAGAGATGCCGGTGTTGCCGCTGGTGGCCTCGGCAATGGTGAAGCCGGGCTGGATTTTGCCCTCGGTGTAGGCCTTCTGGAGAATGCGCAGGGCCATGCGGTCCTTGATGCTGCCCGTGAGGTTCAGGTACTCGGACTTGGCGAACAAAACGCGGTGCGTATCTTTGTAGCGAATGTGAATGGAGACGAGCGGGGTGTTGCCCACAAGCCGTGTGAGAGCTTTGAATTTCGAAGTGGGAATGTCGATGGTCGTAGTCATAGCGATTCATTGATGCCATGTTTGGTCAGTTTCGGCAACGCCCTGCATCACACGAGAAAAGGGGCGTTTTATGCGGATTTGTGGCGATTTCAGGAAAACGTGACCCAAGCAGAGCGTCCTCCCAGAGCCAAACGGAGCCCCTCACATGCCAAGACCCAGTCCTGAAGCGTCCGGGGCAGCCGCTATTCCTGCGAGGAAACGGCCAGGATGTACCAGGCGCCGTGGGGGAGCCACTGCTCCTGCCAACGCCAGTCGTTGTCCGCGCCGGTCTGCTTGTAGGTGAGATTGAAGTCGATGCTGCTTTCGTCTTTGAATCCGGCGGTGATGCCGTTGGATATGCCGCCCGGAGCATTGGTGAATTCCCACGAATCGAAAAACATGTAAACCGGATTGTTGCGACCGACACCGTTCATCATGGAAGAGTCGAAGGGGTTGGCGCCGAGGATCCAGTTGAGCTGGTCAGTCGCGAAGGCGCGAAGCTTCTTCTGAAATTCGGGATCGCCGGGAAATTGCCTCGAGGCGAGATGGGCAGCGGCGGCGAGAGAGGCGAGGCGCGCGTTCTCGCCCTGCCACCACGGAGCAACTTCGGTGTTGTGGGGGAAGAAGAAAGAGATGCGGCGGTTGCCGTCCCTGTCCTGAGTAAGCTGGCGAGCGTAGTCGAAGGGATTCGCAGTGTCGGCGTTAGCGGCGAGCTGGAAGGCGAGCGACTTCTTCACCGCTTCCCGGACTTTCTGCTGAATTTCTGGGCTGACGATCTGAGAGTAGTAGAGGAGGCTGACGATGGGCAGGCCGGCGTCGGAAGCATGGAAGAAGGGACGCTTGGCGTCATCGGCGCGCCAGTAGTTGGAGAAGGTCCCGTCGCTGATGAGGCGAGAGAGCAGGCTGGCAGCACGCTTGTCCGCGGCGGCCTTGTAGATCTCCTTTTTGGTGGCGCGATAGAGTTCCGTGGCCGCGGCCAAGGCGCAGTAATCGTCGACGATATTTTCCTTGCCGTCGTTGATGAGCTTCAGATTGTTCTTTTCGAGGAAGTCCCACCCTTCTTCGGCGGCTTTGAGATAATCGGCGTTCGAATACTCACCGGATGTGGACTGCGCAGCGGCCAGGGCGAGAGCAGCCACGGCCAAGCCGCCGCCAGAGCGGTAGCTGACTTCATATTCGAAATCGTTGTTGGCCTGCTCGACCATATCGCGCGGAGCCTTGTCGGCGGACTGGTAGATGCCGAACTTCTTCATTTCACCGGCAATCTTGCGGAGTTCGGGAACCTGTTGAGTTCCGCCGGTGGAGACCGAGCGATAGAAAGAGCCGCCGGGAACCTTCACGCGGACGAGATAATCGGCGCCGAACATACCTTCCTCGAGCATGCGGTTCTTGTAGCGGAGGAATTCAGGATTGCCACGGGCGTTCAGCAGTTCGGTGCTTTTGAAGAAACTGTAGACAGCAAGGGGAATCTGCTGGGGATTGAAATACGTGGAGAAGGAGAGATGCGAGAGATGCTTGCCGTAGTCGCCGGTGGCGTCCCACCAGCCGCCGTGGGCATCGACGAAGCCCGGTTTCTTGCCGTCAAAGGGGAGATGGCGGTCGGCTTTATCCATGGGACCGGAGCTGCGCTGGCCCTTGAAATAATAGATAGCGTCGGAGAGGGTGTTGCGTTCGAGGAGGAGCTTTTGAATGAGGAAGGGAGAAGAGTGGACGGAACGATCGGCGGAGGAGCAGACGAGATCGTACGTGCCTTCGGTAGTGAAGGAATCGAAATCGATGGTCCAGTAGTCCCAGTCGCGCCACTTTTGAACGGGCCCGACATGCTGCGGTGCGACAGTGAGGACGGCTTGACCGTCCGCCAAGTTCGTCAATTTGCACGAAGCGAAGTTGTCGGAGGCGCTCGCCTGAATAACGGCGTGCTTGGGGCCGGTAGCCTCATAGCCAACCTGGTTGGTGAGGATTTTGGCCTGATTATCAGCGCGAGAGGACGGAAGAACGGCAACCGAGACAGCAGCGAAGATGATCAAACGGGCGAATTGAGGCATGGGGCTCCTCGAAACTTTTGAGTTGTGCGCGCGTCCGGCGATGGAGCGAGGAAGGCGGCGAGACGAAGGCGAACACGCTAGCACAGCTAATTTAAAACGTTTTAGGAGAAAATGCGACCTCCATTGACACACCCCGGGAGGGGTACCACAATGGCGGCGAATGCCCGAGGTACCACGACCATGAGAGTCCTTCGCCGCTTTTGCCTTCGCACTTCCCTGCCCTGCCTGGCGCTTTGCTTCTTCGCGGGGTTAGGCCAAGTTGCAGGCCAGAATTTTACAGAGATCAAACCGAGCCCGCAGCAGACTGCCTGGCAGGAACTAGAAATCGGGGTGATCTTCCATTTTGGGCCAAACACGTTCATGGACCGCGAGTGGGGCGACGGCACGGCGGAACCAACCGTCTTCAATCCATCGAGCTTTGACGCGGAACAATGGATCGAAGCGGTGAAGGCGGCGGGCGCGAAATACGTGGTGTTGGTGGCGAAGCACCACGACGGATTTTGCCTGTGGCCGAGCGAACTGACGAATTACAGCGTTAAGAACAGCCCCTGGAAGGGCGGGAAGGGCGACGTGGTACGGGAAGTAGCCGATGCGGCGCGGCGGAACGGCTTGAAATTCGGGATATATCTTTCGCCGTGGGACCGTCACGATTCCCGGTATGCCGACTCTCCGGCATATGACAAATATTATCTGGGGCAACTGGACGAGCTTGCGTCGCAGTACGGCGAGTTGGTGGAATTCTGGATGGACGGCGCGGGAAGCGCGGGTCACACGTACGATTTCGACAAGATTGTGCAGGAGTTGCGGATGTGGCAGCCGAACACGATGGTGTTCGCGGACACGGCACTGTACAAGGCAGCGGATTTGCGCTGGGTGGGAAACGAAGCAGGGACGGTGCCGTACGAGAACTGGAACGTGGTGGACCGCGCCGGGTATACGCGCTGGCGGCCCGTGGAGGCCGACACGCCGCTGCGCAAGCTGCACTGGTTCTGGCATCCGAATGACGAAGCTAGCCTGAAAAGTTTGGTGGAGCTGATCGATCTGTACAACGCGACCGTCGGTCACGGCGCGCAACTGATGCTGGGCATTGCGCCGGACAGCACGGGGCGGGTGCCAGGCCCGGATGTGGCGCGATTGAAGGAGTTTGGAGACGCGGTGCGGAGTTTGTATAGCCTCAACCTGGTGACTGAACAATCCGGACGTGGAATAGCGAAGGAAGCGCTGGACGGCGATCCGGATACATTCTGGTCTGCGCCAAAGGACTCGCATCATGCGACCATCGAAGTGGCGTTTGCCCGGCCCGTGACGTTTGATCGCGCGTTGACGATGGAGTGGCTGAACGACGGTCAACACGTTCAGAAATATGCGATTGAGGTGATGGACGGCGCGACATGGAAGCGGGTGGCGGAAGGGCAAGCGATCGGACAAAAGAAGATTGATATTTTCGCCCCGGTGACGGCTCAGCGAGTGAGACTGAACCTGATGGCAACGTCTGGGGAGGCACACATCCGGGAGTTCGAGCTTTTCAACGGTAGTAGGGCGCGTTCGAATCCCGGCAAGGAGCAAGCACACGAAAGCAGCGCTCAATGGCCGACTCCAAGCGATACCGTTAAGACACAGCGAATGGCGGCGCGCGTCGGGCGGTGATTAGCTAAAGGTATGCCGCCCGAGAGACCGCAGGAACGGCGTCGAAGCCGCCGAATCAAGATTGGCCAGCCGCTGAAAGTCCGCCCGTCAGACCCGAGTGATCCGCATTTCGAGGAGACGAACGTGACGACGAACGTGTCACGCGACGGGGTCTATTTCATCAGCCATTCAAGGTCGTACTACGAGGGAATGCGGCTGTTTGTGGCCGTGCCCTATCACGCGCCCAATGAACCGCAGGACCGGGAGTACCTGGGACAGGTGGCGCGTATCGACGCGCTGCTCGACGAACGATTTGGGATCGCCGTGCAGTTCCTGGCGCCATGGAGCGCGAAGTAGCGGTCACGAATTCGAATCGAGCGCAACAACCTGCGTGCGAAGTTTTTCGAATTGCAATGAACCGAGGCCGCGGTCGGCCGCCATTTTCAGATACGGAAGCGCAGCGGGCTCCAGGTTCCAATAAGCTTGAGCGAGATAGGCATCGAGAGCGACGGGGTCGGTGCCCGCGACGAGAGTCTTCTTGAGCTGGACATCTTCCAGATTTCCGCCGGTAGGTCCATTCCGGAGCAGAACACGATAAGAATCCGCCAGAGTAAGCGTGGGCCGCATGAAATCCGCGAGGTCGGCGAGGCTTTCATGGATGCGCTGGTGCAGGCGATGGCGCTGGCCACCAAGAATACCGTACCAGTTTTTCATGCCGAGAGTGCAGCCCGTGAGGCTGTGGTGCTTGGCGATGGGCACGTTGATGATTTTGTCGGCTTCCAGAAAAGGCTGATAGACGGGCCAAGCCTGCAGGAGCTCTCCGCCGAGATCGACTTCCTTGAATTTGTCGGGTGCCGGGAGAACAACGTCGGCGCCTTGCTGGCGCGCGGCCGCGGCGATGCCGGAACGTTCGAAACAGCGCCGGGGATCGTTGCAGCTGACGTCGGTGACGATGACTTTCTTGGCGCCGGCGGACCAAGATTGCCGAACAAGTTCGGCGACGACTTCAGGATTGGTATTGGCGGCTTGTTCGGGCGTGCGGTCCCAGGCGATGTTGGGCTTTACGATGACGATGTCGCCACGGGAAATGAACCGCTGGATGCCGCCGAGTTCATGGAGAGCGCGCTGCACCATGACGGCGGGAGCACCGCCATGAACGACAGCGAGATCGGGAAATTGGGGATTGGCGGGAATAGTGTGGTCGCGGCGAGCGTTGACGAGGAGATGTTCGGTGGGCTTTGCGGTGCGAGTGGAGAGCCAGTAGGCGGTGGCGGCAGTGCCGGCGCTGAGCCCCGCAAGACGTAAGACGCGGAGGAGGGCCTCACGGCGATCGATGACGGGCGGAGGAGAGGAGGGGTCGGGGTCGGGATGAGCGTGCGGCACGGCTAGATCTCCTGGAGAGTGATGCGTTTGGGATCGTCGGTGCCCAAGCGGTGCTCGGCATTGGCGGCAACAGCGATGTACCGTGGAACGAGGCCAACCTGCGGCAGAGACTTGATGCCGCGCTCGGCGCGCTTGCGCTCGATGATGTCCCAGGCGGTCTGATCGATGGCGACCGGATCCTGGGCGACGATGAGACCGTTAGAGTGCCAAGTATATTGGGGCTTAAACATGGGGCCACCTTCGAAACAGCCGGTCATTGCGTCGCCGATGACGAGACGGAACTTGGTGCGAATGGGGGAGAGCATGTTGATGTCGGCCACAGCGGGGCAGCAATTGTTGGCGTGCAGGCGGTCAGGGTTGTTGTTCACGCCATACATGTTCTTCAGCGCGAAGGTCACGCCGGCGCCGCTGTGGTTCTTGAGGATGGGGAGATTAATCATGGCGTCGCAGGTGCGCGTGAGGAGATTGGAGAGGCGCGTTTTGACGACACCGTGGGAGAAGATGGTTTCGTCGTAGTCGACACCTTTCGAATCCGTGGCGACGACGCGGACGCGATTCGGATCGCTCGAAAGGGTGAAGCCGGCGCGGTCGAGTTCGCCGTTGGTGCGATCCCAGACGACGATGTTATTCGGCTTGATGCCGGCGGACTTGAGGCGCTCGCAGACAGCGTCCACCAGAGCGACGTGAGTCGAGAGACCCGGGCCGGCGATGGTGTTGACCTTGAGGCCGACAATTTCGTTAGGCTTGAAGAGCTTCTTCCACAGGGCGACCGGGTCGGAAGAATCGGAATACGTTTGCATGGCGCGGTCGAGAAGCCTTTCGATGCGGGAGGCCTCCGGCTTCGAACCGGAGCCGAAGAGCGCAGGGTCGCGCGCAACGACAACCCTGGATTTGGACTGGTTGGCGGCGGAGGGATTGACGTCGCGAGCAAACGCAAGGGGAGAGGCGCCGGCGGTCAGCGCACCGATGGCGCAGTCCTTCAGGAAGTCGCGACGGGATTTCTCGTGCATGTTACTCATGACGACGGCCTCCTAACGAGTAAGTCTGGATTCGAGCGCACGCCCGAGGTCAAGCAATGCGGGCGGCAACTGTGGGGATTCCTGATAAGCAACCATGCGAACCAGGTAGGGCCCTTTCCGGAAGAGCAGGCTTTGGGAGTAAAGGCGAGCGGCATCGCCGAGAGTCGGCATTTGCGCGTCCATGGCAGGCTCGGAATCGAAGATGGTTTTGGCGGCGGCTGGTGAAGCCATGAGGTAGACATCGACAACAACCTGCACTTGTTCGTTGTACTTGTAGTCTGCGGTGGAAGTGCTCTTCACACCGACCTTGATGTATTTCTCGGCATCACCATCGATGTAGTCGGCGAGTTGCTCGGGCGCGAATGTACGGATTTCGGGGGATCTGGTCCAACCGGCAGCCGCGCCGGAATCGGGGAAAAGCGAGAGGGGAGTTGCGGCGCGCTGCTGGCAGGCTGCGGCGAGCAACGCCACGGCGAGCCAAACGAGGAGCGGGGAGGATCGTGGAATGAACGTTCTTTTCATGGCCGTTTGGTCTTCTTTCGTTGATTCAAGAGAATCTGATTGGTGGCGGAACGCGACTCGCCGACGCTGGTGACATAGACGGCAGGACGATCCTGAAGGGGGCAGGCGTATTCGCAAGCGCCGCAACCGACGCAACGCGCGGGATCCACACGAGGCTGTTTGAGAATCCTGGTCAGCCCGTTGGCGTCGACGGCTTCGCCCGGCTGCAAGTAAATTGCCTTCGGCGAAGTGGGACACCACTCTTCACAGACGATGCATTCGGTGGCCATGGCCCACGGGAGGCAACGGCCGCGATCGTAGAAAGCAGTGCCGATGCGGATGGGCTTGGAGTCAGAGGAAACGCCGACGGACCAAGCTTTGTCTTTCGCGGTAATTTTCCAGATCGCGCCGGTAGGGCAGGCTTCAGAACAAAGCACGCAACTGGGTTCACAGTAGCCGATGCGGGGAACGAGGACCGGTGTCCAGAGGCCTTCGAGCCCAGATTCGGAAAACGAGGGATGAAGCGCGTTGTTCGGGCAAGCCTTCATGCATTCGCCACAGCGGACGCAGCGCGCGAGGAAATCAGATTCCTCGAGCGAGCCCGGCGGGCGGACACGACGATCGTTTTTCTCCGCCGAGAAGACGGGGGTGGCGCGAACCAGTGGAACGATGGCGGCGCCGGCGGCGAGACCGGTCAGCACGCGGCGGCGAGGGAGGCTGGGTGTCTCGATGGTGTGACCGCTGGGGAAGAACTTGAACTCGAGGCCATCGTGTGGGCACTCCTCGACGCAATTCATACAGAGGTGACATTCGGACTTGCGCCAGGGAACGCCGCCGATGGGATCGTCACCGCCCTGGCAGCGCAGGAGGCAGCGATTGCAGTTGTCGCAAGAGACGGGATGCTTCTGCAGGCCGAAAATGGACCAGCGGGAGACGAGGCCGAAGAGGGCGCCGAGAGGGCAAAGAGCGCGACAGAAGAAACGCGTGACGCGAAGGTTGAGAACGAGAAGAAAGACAAAGATCAGGCCGAGGAACAGTCCTTGGCGGAAATGCGGCTGTTTGAGACTGAGTACCGTGTAGTTCAGGATCGCGTGGAGGATGCCGGTGGCGAAGGCCAGTGCCGATGAACCGCTGGATTCGCCCGCGTGAAGAATCGAATTGGCGAGATAAGACAGGCCAGGAAAGATGGAGAGACCGAGAGAACGGGTGAGAAGAGAGAAGGGATCGAGCCAGCCAACGATGGCCGTGCCAAAGAGTGCGGCGGCAAGCCCGCCGAAGAGGAGGTAGTACTTCGTGGTCTGCCAGCGCTTGTATCGGTTCGATTCGATGAGCTGCTTACCGCGCTTCGATTCTGATTTCAAGCTGCCGAAGAAATGATGGAGCGTGCCCATGGGACAAACCCAGCCACAAAAGAATCGTCCGAGGAAGAAGGTGGGAATCAGAACGACCAGGCTCCAGATCAAGCCGTGGTAGAGAGCGCGGCTGGCAAGGGCATTCGAGAGGCCGACGAGCGGGTCGATGAGAAAGAAGAACTTGATCGGCGACGCGAGATGAAGCTCGTCAGGCGAGCCGGAAGGTGAGGCATGAAAGTCTGTGCGGAAGAGCAAGAAGACGAAATAGAACAGGAAAAAGATCTGCGAGACCGTGCGGAGACGGGTTGCCGAGGGCAATTTCACATCATAAATTGTGGCAATTTCGACGCGTCCGGGGATGTGATACGAGTCACCGCCGATGGTTTCCGGTACAATGCAAGAGACGTGCAGAACAGCAAAGGGATGAGAGAAAAGTGATTCATCGCTACGTGTTTCACAATGACCGGGTCGAACCGGTGGAAAAGACCCGGTGGTCGCCAGGGCAGGCGGGCTTGATTTGCGGATGGGGACTGTTCACGACTGTGCGTATTGCACGGGGAGAGGCGTTCGCCTACGAGCGGCACTGGCGGCGGCTGGAAAAGGATTCAGCGACAACGCGGCTCCCACTGACATACACGGGAGCACGGGTCAGGGTCCACTTGCAGGAAGTGATTCGTGCGAATGAGGTGAAGGAAGGCTGCGCCAGGATTTACCTGGTGTGGAACACGGTGGGCGGATGGAGAAGCGACGAGAAAATGCCGGACGTGGACCTGGTGATCACGACCGCAGATTTGCCGCACTATCCAGACGTAATGCGGCTGGCCGTGCGGGAACACGGCAGACATGCGTCGTCACCACTGGCGGGAGTGAAAACAATTTCGTGGCTGGACAGCGTATGGGCTTCCGCGGAGGCGCATCGGGAAGGTTTCGATGAAGTAGTGCTGCTGAACGAACGGGGCGAAGTGAGCGAGTGTACCGCGGCGAACATCTTCGCGCTAAAGGGCGACAAGGTACTGACACCACCACTGAGCTCAGGCTGCCTGGAAGGCGTAACGCGAGGTGTACTGATGGAAATCGCGTCGGATGCGGGAACGAGCGTGGTGGAGCAGACGCTTCGACTGGAAGATTTATACACGGCGGACGAGGTTTTCGTGACATCGACGAACCGAAACGTGATTGGGGTGAAGGAAATCGGCCAGCGGACGGTGGGCGGTGGCGTGACGGGACCGCTGACGAAAAAGCTCGACGAGGTGTTTGAGGCTTATATCACCGACTACATCGAGAGACGACTGGCGGCGAGCCGGTAAGGCGAGCAGACAAACCCGAAAACAGCAGTGGCGGAATGCTCAGTGCCCGGAAGCCGGGGCAGTCTTTCCGCTCGCACCCATGGTGATGCGAAGCATGATGGGCGCAAGGACCGTCGTAAGCATCACGAGCAGCACGACGGCAGAAAAAAGCCCCTCATTGACAACACCAATCGCTTTGCCAATGCCGGCAAAGATGAGGCCGACTTCGCCGCGCGGCATCATGCCAAAGCCGACCGCCAGACGGTTCAAGGTGGGGGGGCAGCCCCAGCCGGCGGCAACCTTGCCAACGATTGCAACGATCGTCAAAGCGAGGCCGGCAATGATTACGTCCTTGTTGGCCATGGTTTCCAGCTTGACCTGAATTCCCATCCACACGAAGAACAGGGGCACGACCAGCGACTCGATGGGTGTAAGAAGCTCGTGCAGAGAGATACCACCGACTTCGTCGTCGAAGAATCCATTGAGGATCATGCCCGCGGCGAACGCGCCCACGATGGTGGCCAACTCTGCGACGTTGGCGAGCCACGCAAGCAGGAGAGCGAAACTGACGCCGAAAAGCAGCTTGAGGTTCTGGATACCAGCATGGGCGAGGCGTCGGACAATCTTGGGAGTCAGCCAGATGCCGATTCCCAAAGAAGCGACGAGGAAGAGCGCGGCCTTTCCGGTGGTAGTAGCAATGGAGGAGAGACTGATGGCACCTGTGGCGGCGAGGCCGCTGACGACGGCGAGGACGATGAGGCAGAGGACGTCGTCGATCACCGCCGCACCGAGGATGATACGCGCCTCTTCCGTCGTGTCGCGACCGAGATCGCGGAGGACGCGGGCGGTGATGCCGACACTGGTGGCAGTGAGAATGCCGCCGATGAAGAGATCGGCAGCCAACGAACTATGGGGATGAAGCAACTTCATCACGCCCATGCCGAGAATCATGGGAAAGACGATACCGAGCAGGGCGACATAGGTGGCATATTTGCCCACACGTTTCATCTCCACCAGACTGATTTCGAGACCGACCAGAAAAAGAAGAACGAGGATGGCGAGCCGCGAGATCACGTCGATAAACGCGTAGACAGAAATGTACGTGTGGCCCTGAGGACCGGAGAGGAGATGGGCCAGCATGTCGGTGTGAGGCCCCGGGGGAAGAACTTTATAGGTAGCTTCACCCAGGCTGTACGGAGCAGTGAGGGCAAAGTTCGCGATGTGGGAGAGATTGTCGCCTTCACGAAGGACGGTCAGGGTGGCATTGCCGAAGTAGTAGCCCAGGTTGCCCGCGGCTACGCCGACGAGAAGTTCGCCCAGGACGGCAGGCTGCTTGACCCATTTCATCAACAGTCCACCGAGCGCAGCGCCCATGGTGATAAAGATGGAGGCAATGAGGATGGGTACGACCGGATCGGCGTGGGACAGCTCCTTCCCCTCGAAAAGAAAGGCGGCGGTGGAGCGCATCGAGGCCAGGAGCGGCATTTCTGCCGGCGAGAGCATAAGGAGACTCCGAATAACGGGGCGCGAAACCTCTGAATGACGGCTGAAAGCAGAGCTATTCTGGCGGGTCAGGGACCAGTAGGCAAGGGGGAACGCCAGAACAGGGATATGCATGTTACAATGCGCGGCTTAGTGAGGGAAGGCAGGGCGTAAGACGAATGACGGAATCGCTGGCGCAAGCGGAAGCGGTGTTGGAGGTCATCTCACCAGATGGCGCGCGGAAATATGTGCGCGTGACGCAAACACCTTTTCTGATCGGGCGCGGTGCGGAAACCGGGAACCACCTGCAACTGACCGACCGGCGTATCTCGCGGAATTGCGCGGCGATCGTGACCGAGGCGAATCGCTATTACATGGAAGACCGCGGGCAGCGGCGCGGGATTTTCGTGAACGGAGAGAAAGTGGAAAGCCGGCCGCTGACCGACGGAGATGTAATCACGTTTGGGCTGGAAGATTCGTACCAGGTGATTTTCCGGGCAGCCACGGGAACGTCCGATGAAGCCATCCCGCAACTGCTGACGCGCATCGACCACATGACAAGTTCGGAATCGTCGACCGGCGGGGGGTTGCGGAAGCTGAACCTGTTGCTGGAGGCGACTTCCCTGCTGCATTCGCAGCTGCCGCTGGATTCCGTGCTGGCGAAGATGATCGATCACGCGATCGCGGTAACGGACGCAGACCGAGGATTGCTTGAGGAAGCTGTCGAAGGGCCGGGCGACCGGGTGACGGAACGCCTGCGTGTGAGGCTGGCACGGCGCAGCGGCGGGCAGCGGCTGCCTCCCGAAAGCATGACGCCAAGCCAGACGGCAATCCAGCTGGCGGTCAAAAAACAACTGCCGGTCATTACGGAAGACATCGAGCAGGCGGAGCAGAACCTGCAGGCGGCCGCAAGCATCGTGGCGCAAGGGCTTCGCGCTGTAGTGGTGATTCCGCTGTACGCGAGTTCGCGAGCGAGCAGTGAGTCGGCAACCAACGTGACGCGGGGCGAGTTTTTGGGTGTGCTGTATCTCGATTCGAAACGACCCGCGGCGTTTTCGAAGCTCGACCGGCAGATTCTGGACGCGCTAGCCGCCGATGCGGCAAGCATCCTGGACAACGCGCGGCTGGTGGAGCGCGAGCGTGAGCGGCAGAGACTGGAACAGGAGATCGGCATCGCGCGAGATATCCAGCAGGCGCTGCTGCCGAAGAACTTCCGCGACTACCCACACATTGCGGTGTCCGGCGTGAACTTCCCGTGCTTGTCGGTGGGAGGCGACTATTTCGACGTGTTCCCGCTGGACGAACGCCGGACGGCGTTTCTACTGGCGGACGTGAGCGGCAAAGGACTGGGCGCGGCGCTGGTAACCACGATGCTGCAGGGCGCGCTCTCCGGCATGACGCTGGGCACCGATCCGGCGCGCGTGTTGAATCACGTGAACCGGTTCCTGTGCGATCACGTGGAAGTGGGACGCTACGCGACGATGTTCTTCGGGATCATCGACGACGCGGGCCGACTCGAATACATCAATGCGGGACATCCGTCGCCAGTGCTGCTGCGAAACGCAACGGCCGAGGAAGCGTTCACGGAGGGATCGTTCCCGGTGGGACTTGTGCCGGAAGCCGAGTTCTGCACGGCGACACTGCAGCTGGAACCGAACGATACGCTGGTGCTCTACAGTGACGGCGTGACGGAAGCGATGGATCCGGATGAGCAGCTCTATGGTGTGGGGCGGCTGCGCAGCGTGCTGATTGGGAAGAACGAGATGCCGCTGGATGAAATCCAGAAGACGGTGCTGGAGTCCGTAGAGAACTTCGCGCGAGGCGCTCGGCAGGCGGACGACCTGACGATGTTGCTGGTGCGATTCCGTGCGGTCGGCGCGGTGGCAGGCGAAGGCGATGCGCCGAGTTCCAAAGCCGGGGCAGCCAGCTAGCCTCGCGCGACCGCAGTCATTCGCTTCCTTACAAATCGACGGCATCCCTGCCGACGGAATTGTGCTATTCTCCCACGACGGATTCGGCTCAAGCCTCTCGAGCCCGCCCCAGAAGAGATCGCCGCAATCCGGGCGTTCCAATCCAGCAAATCATTCGGAATAGCCGTTCGACATCGAGGACCCTATGAACCGGCTCAGGCAGATATCTTCGTGGATGACTTCCGCGCTGCTGGTGTTCAGCACGTGCGGTCTGGACGCATGTGGCTCAAACAAAAGTGCGCCGGTGACCGTGACGCAGGCACAGACGCCGGACCCACAGGCCCAGGCCGCGCCGGCGCAAGGACAAGCCGCGCCGGCAGACACTGCGCAAGCGACGCAACTGCCGCAGGTGAATTTCACGGCGGACGGTCTGGACGAACTGCTTGCGCCGATTGCGTTGTATCCCGACCCGGTGCTGGCGGTCATGCTGCAGGCAGCGGTGAATCCTCAGGAAGTGATGGACGGGGGAAACTGGCTGGCGCTGGACGAGAACCAGAATTTGAAGGAAGCGGCACTGGATCAGGCATCGCAGAAAGCAGGATTCACTCCAGTCACGCAGGCACTGCTGCACTACCCGACAGTGGTGGACCTGATGTGCACGCAATTCGACTGGACGAAGCAATTGGGAGCGGCTTACCAGGGAAATCCGAAGGCTGTGCTGGAATCCGTGCAGAGACTACGAGCACAGGCGGTGGATAACGGTGCGCTAAAGAGTTCGCCGCAGATGAAGGTGAATGTCACACAGGATCAAGGACAGCAGGTGGTCAAACTGGAGCCGGGCGATTCAAAGACGGTCTATGTCCCGCAATATGACCCGGACCGCGTGTACCAAACGACGACCACCACGACTTCGCCGAATGGAACCACGACGACTACAACAACGACGAACAGTCCCGCGTCCGCGAGCAGCGGCACGAGCAGCAGTTCGTCGACCACGACGGCGAAAGAGGAGAAGTCCGGAGTGAGCACGGGGACCGCGGTGCTTATCGGATTGCTGTCGTTCGGTGCGGGAATCGCCGTCGGTGCGGCGATCAACAACAACAATTATTATTACCCGGCGTGGGGCTATGGCGGAGTGTGGTACGGGCCGCGTCCATATTATCCGCCGCCTTATCACCCGGTGTACTACGGTGGCTGGCATGGCGGCGGCTATTACAACCGGCCGGTGCATTACGGGAATACGAACATCTATGTGAACAACACGAACAATTACTACAACCGGTTCAACCACAACACCAACTTGAACACGAACTACAAGCCGCGGCCGGTGCAGTACAACAACAATCCGAATGGGGTTTACGCGAAGAGCATGGGAAACCGACCAGCGACGCGGCAACAGGGTGCAACGTATCAGCCGCGGAACAACAACCTCAACACGAGTGCTCGCCCGGCGACCGGGAACGTGCAGGCGCGGCCCGGAAATGCGGGCAGCGCGAATGTGGGGGCGCGTCCGGCGCAACCCGGGAATAATGCGCAGAACTGGAAGGGCCAGTCGACCTACCACGGAAGAACTACCGCACAGCAACCCATAGGCGGAGCACAGAACCGGCCGGGTGGAGGCGCCAACAACGCCGGAGCAAATAATCGCGGAGGGACGACGCAGCCGGCGCGGAATCCTTCAGGCGACCGCGGATTCGGCCAGCCTGGAGGAAGCAGGCCCTCGACCGGAAATGCGCAATACAACCGCCCAAATACGCAGGCGCACTCGGCGAACCAACCGGCGACGCGCCCTTCCACTCAGCAAACCGCACGGCCAGCGCAACAGCAGGTCAGTCGTCCACAGAACAGCGGAGGCGCATTCAACGGGGCGAGCAGCCCGAAGAACGATCGCGCGGCGAGCAATCGAGGACACGCCAGCATGGGAGCGCATGCGGAGAGGAAAAGATAGTATGCGCGTGATTCATTTGAGGGGAGAAAGAACAATGACGGCAAAGGGCGTCCTCGCACTGCTCTGTTTTGTGCTCCCGGCAACGGGCGTTCGAGGGGATCAAAAGACGTTCGCGACAGCGGCTGAGGCGGCACAAGCGCTGTACAAGGCGTCTGCCGACGGCAATCAGGACGAAATCGTGGCCGTGCTCGGCGACGAGGGTAAAGAATTGGTGTACTCCGGCGATACCGTGCAGGACAAGCGCGGCATGGCAGGGTTCGTGAAAGCGTACAAGACCAAACATGCGCTGGTCGCGAAAGACGACAAGACACAAGTGCTGCAAGTCGGGCCGAATAGCTGGGAACTGCCGATCCCGATCGTAAAGGATGGGGAGAAGTGGCGTTTCGACACGGCGGCGGGCAAAGAGGAACTGATGTACCGGCGCATCGGCCACAACGAACTCGGGGCGATCGGAGCTTGCCGCGGCTTCATTGACGCGGAGAAGGACTACGCAGCCGACGGGCACGATGGATTCCCCGCCGGGATTTATGCCCAGAAACTGATGAGCGAACCGGGGAAACAGGACGGATTGTATTGGGAGACGGCGGAAGGTGAGGATCCGAGCCCAGCGGGGCCGCTCCTGGCGCAAGCGGGAGGATTGGGCTATGTCGCGCAAGGACTCGGGGGAAAGTCCGAGGCGTATCACGGTTACTTCTATCGGATCCTGAAAGCACAAGGAGCGGCGGCGCGCGGTGGAGCAAAGAGTTACGTTGTCGACGGGAAACTCTCCGGTGGCGTGGCGCTGGTAGCGTACCCCGCGGAGTATCGCGTGAGCGGCGTGATGACCTTCGTGATCAACATGCGCGGGATCGTATACCAGAAGGATCTGGGCGATAAGACGGCGGAAATCGCCGAAGCTATGACCGAATACAATCCTGACAGCACGTGGACCAAAGTGACCGACTAGGTCGGAAGAAAAGCCGTCAGGGATTGCCAAGTGAACATCGAAGAAGTCTACGAATTCATCCATAGCCAGCGGCTGGGTGTGCTTGCAACGACGGATCCCGTTGGGCGGGCGGAAGCCGCACTGATGGGGTATGCGGTTACGCCAGAGCTCGAAATTATCTTCGACACCGTCAAGACGTCGCGAAAGTATCCGAACCTGAAGGCGAGCGGGCGAGTGGCGTGGGTGTTCGGCTGCACAAGCGAAATCACGGTTCAGTACGAAGGCATCGCGCGCGAGTTAGAAGGCGAGGAGCTGGCGAAATACAAAGCGACCTATTTCGCGACGTTTCCGGACGGGCCAGCGCGAGAAAGCTGGCCGGAGATCACCTATTTTGCGGTAAAGCCGAAATGGGTGCGGTACTGCGACTACAATCCGGGGCGGCGGCGGATTGAAGAGATGAAGTTCTAGCGGCGGCACCAACTGTACCTAGGGTGGACCGCAGATCCTCGAAGATTACAGTTCGCGCAGAGCCACGGCCACAGGTTGAACCGCGGCGCGGATGGCGGGCAAAAGTCCGCCGAGGACTCCCATCACGAGGGCGAACAGAACGCCCATCACCAGAAGATCGAAGGTGATCTTGAACGCGAAGGCCAGGTTGGAGAAAGTTTGGAAGTTCATAGTGTTGGTAGTCCAGCCATTCAGAGGAAGCACCACGAGACATCCCAGGATTCCTCCGAGGAAGGAAATCACCAAGGCTTCGAAGAGGAACGAGAGGATGACGTTCCAGCTGGTGAATCCGACGGCACGCATGGTGGCGATCTCGCGGCCGCGCTCGGAGACGGCCGAGTACATGGTGTTGAGGGCGCCGAAAACCGCGCCGACGGCCATAATAGCGGCAACGAGACCACCCAGAACGGTAATGAGCTTGGTCATCGTGGTGGATTGCTTCGCGTAGTAATCAACTTCGCGGTAGACATCGACGGTCATGCGAGGGTCGGAAGTGACCGTATCTTTGAAGTTCTGGAAACTATCCGCCGAAGCCAAATGAACGGTGGCCGACTGGAAGATATTGGCCGGCCGTTTGAGCACTTGATTGAAGATAGTGGCGTCGCACCAAACTTCCGAATCGAAGGCCGAGCCGCCGGCATCGAAAATACCGACAATCTGCCAGTGCCCGCCGCCGAAGTCGACCTTGTTGTCGAGGGTGAGCCCCTGATACGTTTTCGTGGCATTGGAGCCGACAACAAGTTCGTTCAATCCGGGCCGGAACATGCGTCCCTGCTTGATTTTGACGAACTTGCGAATCTCCAGGACGTTCGGAGAAACGCCACGGACCTGGACGTTGGCATCCGTACCGGTACTGATCAAGGGAAACGGCATGACGCCGACAACCTCTTGAGTGAGAAGAGGGCTACCTGCTGGATCGCGTGCGATGCCCGGAGCGTCTTGCAGCACGCGGATGGAATCGAGGGTGATGCCACCCATCATCTCCGACGAAGAACCAGCGCGCATGATGAGGGCGTTATCGCGCGAACCGGAAGCGACGAGCGTGGCCTTGAAGCCGCGAGCGAGGGACAGCATGGCGACGAAGACGCCGACTGTACCAGCGATGCCGAGAATGGCCACAATAGTGGAGGTCCACCGCGCGCGAATGCTGCGGAAGTTGTAGGAGACCGGGACCGTGCCGATGATCGGGGCGAGCAAGCCCGCGAGTATTCCGACGATCACAGTAACAATCAGAACCAAGGCGATAATCGCGAGAATTACGATTACCAGCCCACCGATGAGCTTTGCCGCCATGGTCAGACTCTCCTCAGGGCGTTGACAACGCGCAACTGCATGGCGCCGATGCCGGGGAGAAGCCCGCTCAGCAATCCGGTAAACAAGGCAACAAAAAACCCAAACACGAGCATGCCCGGGGAGAGGACGATGCTGGGCAATAAGCCTGCCAGCGCCGTGCCGAGAGCGGGAATGAACAGCAGAGAGAGTCCGACACCCAGCAGCGCGCCGATCACGGCGATTGTAAACGCTTCCGCGAGGACAAAAAAGAGAACGAAGCGATCGGAATAGCCGATGGCCTTGTAGACCGCAAGCTCAGAGGTGCGTTCGCGCACGGAAATAGCCATGGTATTGCCGGTAACCAGAATCAGGGTGAAGAAAACAACGGTACCGATGCTGAGAATCAGCGTCTGGATGTTGCCGAACTGCTTGACCCAATTGGCAGCGAAGGCAGACTCGGTCTGAGTCTTTGTTTCGTTGGGAGAATTGGCAAATTCGGCATCGATCGCCTTGGCGATCCGGGGAGCGTCGTCCGGATTGCTTACGCGCAGAACATACCAGCCGATCTGGCCTTTAATAGGCTGGGGAATGCGTTCTTCGAAATAATCCCACTGAAACCAGAACTGAGTTTCGTCGTCCTGGGGCCGCTTGCCATGGTAGATGCCGACAAGATTGAATTCCCAGGAACCCCCGCCGTAAAGAGTGGTTTTGATGGGAATGCGGTCGCCGATCTTCCAACCGAAGCGAGCCGCGGTTTTTGCACCGGCGATGGCGCCCTGGCGGTCGGACAGGAAGGCTTTCCACTGATCGTCAGGGACGATAAGTTCGGGAAAGACCTGGCGCTGGCTCTCGGGATCGATGACAAACTGCGGGAAGAAGTTCTTCTCTTCCTGGTAAATGCCGCCGAACCAGTTGTTGTGGGTCACGTAGGTGACGCCTGGGACGCGGAGAATTTTGTCCCGGTATGACAAGGGAATGAGATTGATGATGGAAGTGCGGTTAATGACGACCAGGCGGTCTGCGCCCGCCACATCGGCGCCGCGATTGAACGCATCGCGCACGACGGCGAGAAAGGCAAAGAGCACCAGGGCGACGGCGAAGGAGCCGATGGTGAGCAGGAGGCGCACTTTTTTGCGGGTGATGTTGGCCCAGATGATGCGAGAGAATTTCATGCAACACCCCCGGCCGGAACGGAATGCGGAGCTTTCTTTCCCTCGACGAGGACACCCTTTTCAAGGTGAAGGGTCGTATGAGCGCGGGCGGCTACGACAGGATCGTGCGTGACCATCAATACCGTCTTGCGATGCGTGCCGACCAGTTCTTCGATCAACGCCATGATTTCATCGGCGCTCTTGCGGTCGAGATCGCCGGTGGGCTCGTCGCACAGGAGAAAGGTCGGGTCGGAAACAATGGCCCGGGCTATCGTGACGCGTTGTTCCTGACCGCCGGAGAGTTGGCGGGGGAAGTGGTGCATGCGGTCGGCTAGGCCAACGACGGAGAGAGCGGTTTCCACATGGGCGCGGCGCTCGGATTTCGAGAGTTTTGTGAGCAAGAGCGGCAGTTCCACGTTTTGGAACGCGGTGAGCACCGGGATGAGGTTGTACATCTGGAAGACAAAGCCGACGTGGCGAGCGCGCCACTCGGTGAGCTTGCCGGCGGACATATGCGTGATCTCGTCGCCAGCCACAGTGATGCTGCCGCGCGTGGGGACGTCGAGACCGCCCAGCAAATTGAGCAGCGTCGTCTTGCCTGAGCCGCTGGGGCCCATGAAGGCAACAAACTCGCCCTGCGAAACATCGAGGTTAAGTCCCTGAAGGACGTGTATATCCTCGCCCGCACGGCGATAGGTTTTATCCAGGTCGCGAACCTGGATCAATCCTGAACCGTTGCTGCCATCCACTTTGACCATTGCGTGTGCTCCTATTTCTGGATCTGGACGGACTGGCCGTCGTGTAGGGGCTCGGGACTGTTTACGACGACTTGCACATCCGCGGGAATACCACCGAGAATTTCGATGTCGGAGCCGCGCACTTCGCCGGTAGTTACGGCGCGACGCTCCACGACGTCACCCTTCACAACGAACACGAATTTGCTCCCGTTCTCCTGACGGACGGCCTTTTCCGGAACAAGCGCGACCGCTGGAGATTTCTTCTCCTTGGCATCGGACTTCGGCGCAGTTTCCAAGAAGCTGACCTTGACTCCCATATCCGGAAGGATGCGGGAGTCCTTGGCGGGATCGAAAAGCTCCTTGTGGTCGGGCTCGGTGAAGGAAATGCGCACTTTGACTGTGGCTTTCTGGCGGTCAGCGGTGGGAATGACGGTGCGGACTTTACCCGGTATGACCCACTCGGGATACGCATCGAGCGTGGCATTGACCGGCTGACTGCCGGACACCTTGGCGATGTACGACTCGCTGACGTCAACTTCAACCTCGTTCGAATGCAGGTCCACGACGGTGGCGATACCGGTGCGCGTGAAACCGCCGCCGGCGGAGATCGGAGAGACCATCTCGCCGACCTGGGCGTCCTTCGAAACTACAATGCCTGCGAACGGAGCGCGGATCGTGCAGTTGTCCACGTTTTGCTGCTGCTCGCGGATGCGGGCTTCGGACGCGGCAACTTGTTGCTTGGCCAACGTAATCTTGGCACGCAGGCTGTCGGCCGCGGTTGTGGCGGAGTCGAGCGCCTGCTGGGTCTGCACACCTTCCTTAAGGAGCTGCTGTGTGCGCCGCAGTTCGATTTCCGCATTCTTGAGCTGAACCTGATAGTCGGCGATAGCGGCGTCGGCGGCGTCGCGGTCCGCCTTGGCGGAATCAAGCGCACGCTTGGCGTCAGAGTCGTCGAGCGTCGCAAGGAGCTGCCCCTCGGTGACGCGAGTGCCTTCATCGAAGAACACGCCGGTGACGCGGCCGGTAATTTTTGCGGCGATGGTGGCGCGGCGTCGAGGGGTGACGTAGCCGCTGGCATTCAGTACTCCGGCCGGGCCGGTAGCGGGCCGGGTAGCGTTGGCTACCTCGACTTCGACCTTGCGATTACGGAAGGCAAAGGCCGCGGCGCCCAGCAAACCAAGCAGAACCACCCCCAAGCCAATCCAAATCCAGCGCTTACTGGACCGCTCGTTGCTGCGCTTGGAGTCGGAAATGCGAAGAGATGACAGGTCCGGCTTGACTGCTCGCGGTGGCGTCGCCATGCGGCGGCTTGCTCCTTAGTTATTGGGTTCCTTGCAGATGTATACGTACCCGGGCGAATAAAAGTATCGATTCGCGAGGGCGGCGCTTCGGTACATCCCTATTCTACTGATCAAAAAGGAGCTGTGGGAAAGAAATGAGAGAGGGGCTAGGGGCGGGGGGTGCCGTGGTAGAAGAAGCGCCCTAATCCGATGGTGAAGATAAAGTTGCCAAAGATGGCGTGATCGAGGCAGGCCAGAAGAAGCGAACTGGACTGGTGGTAGGTGAAGGAAAAAAGCAGGCCGCCCAGGACGCAAAGACCTACCGCAAGCCAATTGCTGAAGATGATGTGAACGAAGCCGAAGGCGAAAGCGCTGGCCAGGAGCATGGTCCAGGAACTGCCGAACAGGGGCCGATAGCGATGGAAAAAGAAGGCGCGGTAGAGGAGTTCCTGGGGATAAACAGAGAGCAAGGGGTAGAAGACCATGATGAGAGCCCAAAGGAGGGGGCGCTCTTCAATCAGCGAAAACAGAGATTGCGGTGCAAACCACCACACAGCAAGCCCTAGAAGGAGCAAGCAGATCGCATCGCGAAACAGGATCAAAGCCAGAAACGGGCGAACGTTTCCCCAGACGACAAGATGAGAGGAGTCAAACGCCGGGTCGCGACGAAGAAGGAGAAAGACGGCAAGACCCGCGAGCAAGAGATAGGGGATCGGGAGATTGGGGAGGATGCGGTATTTGATCGAGAGCGGCAAGCCGATGAAGAGGAGGGTGCATTCGAAGGCCAATAGAAGGAGTTTCAGCATGAGCGAAAGGGAAATGTATCAGGAAGGCGAGTTTTTATCGACGACGATTGCGGAGGCGGGGGGAGCGGAGTTGTGGCGGAGGAAGTTGCGGAGACTGTTGACGGCCGATTGCGCGTTGTGGACTTGCTGCTGAATGGAGCGGGCGCGGGAGCGGTCGTCTGCGGTCAGGGACGGAATGTCCGTGAGGAGTTCGGAATAGCCGAGGATCGCGGTCAGGGGGTTACTGATCTCGTGTGCAGCGCCGGCGGCGAGGCGGCCGAGGGCAATGAGTTTTTCGGAGTGGGCGACCTGGCGCTGGACGATGCGAAGACTCTCGATGGATTCGCGCGTCAATTTCACCGAGCGTACCAGTTCGCGCGCGAGCAATCCGAGCTTCAAGTAGACCAGGATGCTGAGAATGAAAGTAGCCTCAAAAATCACCTTAAGGCGGAAGTTGGCGACGCTTGCGGGAACACTCTTCTGGTAGAGGCCGATCAGGGCAAGCAGAGGCAGAGAAAGCACGCAGAGCATGGCGATCCGCGCCGTCCAGACGCTCTGAATGAGCTCGCGGTCCGGAGTGGCGTCCTCGATGGGCTGCAGGGACGGGCCCATTGCGGCGACCCACGTAAGCAGATAGATGCCGAGGAGGAAGGGAGTGTCGTAGAAGCTGGCGGCGTAGTAGACCCCACTGTCAATGGCGGAATTGACCAGAAAATTGCCGCCTGCGAGGAAGACGAACGCCAAGGCGAACAACAAGTAAAACGTGCGCCAGGTACCTGACTTGCGGGCAGAAAGAACCAGGAATGCAATGATGATTGCGCAGTGTTGAATCAGAGAAAGATAGTAGGCCGAAGGAGTGTAGTGGACGAGATCGTGCAACAGCCATTGCCAGGGCAGTGGGAAATAGGCAAAGAGCGATATCCACCAGGCCAGGAGGAGAACGAAATCGAGGCTGCGGGTCCGGATGTCGCGTGCGGCACAAGCGGAATGAGGGCGCAATGCAATGGCGGACAGGAAAAATACGTGGGCTAGAATGAACAACGCATCGCCGGGAACGGGGCTGGGAGAGGAATCCACACGGCGCCAATCGTAGAAATACCAGTAAGCCTGAGAGAGAACGATGGTGCCGGCGCCGCCCGCGAAGACCTTCCAGAAGATGGGCAAGATACCCTGGGAGTAGCGGAAGTTTTCGCGCAAGGCCAGTATCGCGACGAGGAGCAGCAATATCGGAACGGTGTCGCCGATGATGGTCAGTTGGAGATCGCTTTTGGCGGTAGCCGCGATGACAATCTGCGCAGTCAAGATGGCACTGGAGACGGCAAGATAGAGCTTGTGGCGCGGAAGGATAGTCACAGAACACCTTCCGGAAGCAGCGTGTGGGTGGCGGAAGAGTCGGAAGCGGGTGACGGCGCGACGGGCAGCGTGACGGTGAAAGCGGCGCCACCTTCGGCGCGGTTACGACAGGAAATCTCGCCGTCATGCTGCTGCACGATGCCGTAGCACGTGCTGAGGCCCATTCCGGTTCCCTTGCCGACTTCCTTGGTGGTGTAGAAGGGTTCGAAGACGCGACTGGGCTCTTTGAGGCCGGGTCCCGAATCGGCGAACTCGATAAAAATCTGGGAATCGGCCTCACGGATGGAGATGTCGAGGGTACCGCCGTTACTTTCAGCGAGCGCGTCTGTGGCGTTGGAGATCAATTGCAAGAAAACGTGAAGCAATTGGCCAGAATCGGCGCGCACCGGAGAGCAAACGCCTTCCTGTGTCAGATCCACGGCCACATTGGCGATTTTTGCGACACGGCTGAGGCCCAATGCGCTCTCGAGGAGCGGCTTGACATCGACGGGAGCCAGCCGCAACGGGGTTTCTTGCGCGAAATGGAGCATGTTCTCGACCAGGCCATCCGTACGCTGGGCATACTGGCCGATTTTACCCGCCATCGTTTGAATGCGGGACTCGGCTTCGGGGCGGGAGGAGAGACGGGCGGAGGATTCGAGAATAGAGGTCATGCAGACTTTGATCTGATGGGCCACTTGCGCGACTAATTCACCGAGAGCGGTGAGTTTTTCGCTTTGTGCAAGGTGCGACTTGAAGCGCTGGATACTCCGATAGGTTCCGGAAAGGCTTGCCAGCGAGCCAATCAGCCCGGCCGTCAGGAAATCCTGCTTGATGGAAATCAAGAGCGTGAGCAAAGCGATGGTCACCAGAGTCACGGCCAGCCTGAAGTGCCGAAGCTCGGGAGTGGCGGAGTCCGACAGGCTCCAAAGCCCAAGGAGCGGAGTGGAAAGCGCGACGAGCATGGCCAGATGCGAAGCGGCGAACGACTGCTGGCCGAAAATCTCGCTGGTGGCGCAGGAATCTCTCGACGCGACGGCCATATGAAGTTGACGATCCATCCCCGCCAGAGCGACACAGAGGAGCGCGACCTCGCCCACGACCAGCAGAGTGTCATACAGGCTTCCGGTGTAATAGCGGCCGGTATCGATGGCCGAGTTTGCAAGATTCGAGGCCAGCGCGTAGCAAGCCCCGCCCAGGAAATAAAGGAGGTGAACCGTTCGCCAGTGTCCCCGCGAACGAAGGAAGGCGATGGCAGCGCACACAGCCAGAAACTGATTCCCAATGGCATCGGCGAGGTTGAAATAGAAGTTATAGAGATCACGCAATCCGGGCAGGAGATGGAAAGCGTAGACGCCAAAGGCAAACAGGAAGAAGGAGTACACCACAAGGATGAGGACATCGAGCAAGCCGAAAGCGTGAAAACGAGGATCGCGTTCCGAATCGGGAGCGATCAGCGCGGCGGCACAGAGAGGCACGATCTTCAGGAAGAGCAGCACATCGACAATTGGAAGGTCCGGGACTTCGTGCCGATTCCAGACCTCATCGATGGTCCAGATGGTGTTGCTGACCGTCCAGAAGAACGAACCGACGAAGAAGGCGAACCAAAAGATGCGCAGGCCGCCGCGGGTTCTGAAAGCATTGTGAAGCGAAAACCCCGCAGCGAGAGCAACGAGAAGCGTCTGCAGAATGTCACCGAAGGCGGCGAGTGCGGGGCCCTTGGGAACATAGAGGGCAGCGAGCAAGGCAATCACAGCTGTCGCGGCGCCTAGGAACAAGCCGAGGCGCAGACCTGGGGAGAGGCTTGCGTGCCTCGCCGGTTGGGCGGTCGGGGGCTGGTATTCGTCTGGCATCACCACACGCGAAAAATGCAGATTGATGGGCAACGGGCGCACGCGTCGTACAACCGCAGGCGGTGGGCAGGCGCGGATGCCCTCCGGTCGGGCGCTTTCGCCTATTTTTGGTCATTTTTCCAAGCGGAGGGTGATTTTCTGGTGCATGTGGAGCGATTCTTACACGGGACTTTAGTACCAGTGCGCGTTAGGGCACAAGAGCAACCGCCTGCGGCGATACTTGCCTGTGCGTAGAGCCCTTGCAATTCCGACAAGAGTTGCGCCATCTTGGGATACACGCGGATTTCGCTCCCCGCACCGATCAATTACCAGGTTTTCAGTGAGGATTTTCTCATGCGATATGCCACACCGAAGGACGAGTACGCCGCCAAACTGACCACTGCAGAAAGGGCGATGGCGACGCTGCAGGACGGCAATACGTTGTGCCTAGCACTGGCGGCTGGTATGCCAGCTTCGCTAGCCAAGGCCGTGGCGGATCGGATTCTGGCGGGCGATCTGAAGGATCTGAACCTGTATTACCAACATTCGATGAAATACAGCGAAGAGACGTTGATCCGGCATGAAGTCCTGTCGAAAGTGGACGCGCGCGTGTTTTTCATGGGCGACCCGGACCGCAAGATCGTAGCAAAGGGCATTTCGGAGAACCGGAAGTACTTGAGCTACGTGCCCATCAATTTCTCGAACATTCCGCGGGTGCTGACCGAGCACATCCACGTGAATACGTTCGTAGTGACGGTTTCGCCGATGGACAAATCGGGGCACTTCAGCCTGGGGACGAACAACGACTATGCGTCGATCGTGCTGCGGCATTGCGACCGGGTCGTGGTGGAAGTGAATAAGAACATGCCCCGTGTGTTCGGCGATTCGTTAGTGCATGTGTCGGAAGTGCACGCGATTGTCGAGAATGACGTCCCGCTGGTGCAGATTCCGTACAAAGAGCCGGACCCTGACTCGATGGCGATCGGCAAGTGCATCGCGGAGCAAATCCACGATGGCGCGACGCTGCAGCTGGGAATCGGCAACTTGCCGAATGCCGTCGCGATGCAACTCATGGACCGGAACGACCTGGGAATTCATTCGGAACTGTTCAGCCACGCCTTCGTGCGCCTGATCAAGGCGGGAGTGGTGACAGGCCGGAAAAAGACGCTGCACCCCCGGAAACATGTGTTCACATTCGCCATGGGCGACAACGAGGTCTACGATTTCATCAACGACAACCCTTCGATGGAGAGCTATCCGTCGTCCTATGTAAACGATATCCACGTCATCGCGCAGCACGACAACCTGATCAGCGTGAACACGGCGATTGAGATCGATCTCTACGGCCAAGTGAATGCGGAATTCATCAACGGGCACCAGTACAGCGGGTCTGGCGGCCAATTCGATTTCGTAAAGGGAGCATCGTTCGCGAAGGGGGGAAAGTCGTTCATCGGGCTGAAGTCCGCGGCGAAAGATGCAACCATTTCATGCATCGTGCCGCGTGTGCAGATGGCTACCGACACCCGCATGGACGTCGAGTACATCGTGACGGAATATGGCTGTGTGAACCTGCGGGGAAAGTCGACGCGGGAGCGGGCGTTAGCATTGATCAGCATCGCGCACCCGAATTTCCGGGACAAACTGAAAAGGCACGCGAAGTCCATCAACCTGATTTAATTGTGAACAACCTGTAACAAATCAAAGCGGGCTGCGGGTGTGAATGCGGATTTCCGCAGATTCCTGTACCTACCCGGAACTTCCTGAGCATCTCTTTTTCTTGACAGGAGATGGCAGACGGGATTACAAGTTGTACCCGCGCCGCGGTTCCCATCCTGCGCTCAAGGGGGGATGCATGGAAGCTACTCGCCGGGACTTCTTCAAGATCGCGACCATTGGCGGCGCGGCAGCAGCAACATTCGGTTTCGACCTCCAACCAGCCTACGCGCAACTCCGAACATTGAAAATCGCCCGGGCAAACGAGACGCGGTCGACGTGTCCGTATTGTTCGGTGAGTTGCGGGGTGATCATCTACACGATCGGCGACCGAGCGAAAAACGTAACGCCTCAAGTGGTTCATGTAGAGGGTGATCCGGACCATCCGATCAATCGCGGGACGCTGTGCCCCAAGGGCTCGTCGCTCGAACAAGACATCCTGAACAGCCGAAGAATCGTGAAACCGCAAGTGCGGCGGCCGGGTGGCACGGAATGGGAAGACATTTCGTGGGAGCAGGCACTGTCCGAGATCGCGCAAAAAGTGAAGCAGACGCGCGATACGACTTTCATCGAGAGCGATAAAGACGGGCACAAAGTAAACCGGTGCGAATCGATCGCCTGGACCGGCGGCTGCACGGACACGAACGAGTTTAATTATCTGGTTGTGAAATCGATGCGCGCCCTGGGGGTCGTGCATCTGGAAAATCAGGCCAGGGTTTGACACGGCCCCACGGTCTCAAGTTTGGGACCAACCTTCGGACGCGGGGCGATGACGAACGGCTGGGTCGACATCAAGAACACCGACATGATGTTGATCATGGGCGGAAACCCGGCGGAAAACCACCCTTGTGGCTTCAAGTGGGCGATCGAAGCAAAGCGTAACCGTAACGCGAAAATGATCGTGGTGGACCCGCGTTTTACGCGGACAGCGTCGGTGTCGGACCTGTTCTGCCAGTTGCGAGTCGGCGGCGATATCGCCTTTCTCGGTGGGGTCATCAATTACGCCATCCAGAACAACCGGTTTGCCAAGGATTACCTGCTGAACTACACCAACGCGGCATTCATCGTGCGGGACGATTTCGAATTGCCGGAGTCGGACGGTATTTTCTCCGGGTTCGACCCCAAAACGCAGACGTACAACAAGGCAAGCTGGAACTATTCGGCAGGCGAGGCGAACGGGAAAGCATTGCCGGACGCGAAGGCCGCGCCGATCGTTCCGGGAACGACACCGACACCGCCGGCGTTGCCGGAAAAAGTGGCGTACGACTTCTCTTTGCAACATCCGCGATGCGTGTTTCAACTCCTGAAGAAGCACTACAGCCGGTACACGCCGGAGATGGTCGAAACAATCAGCGGCGTGCCCAAGGAACAATTTCTGAAAGCGGCCGATCTCTTCACGTCGATCCGGAAAGACGGCGACATGAAGAAGGTTGGCACGATCATCTACGCGGTGGGCTGGACCCAGCACACCTCGGGTACCCAGACGATTCGCACGGCGGCGATGCTGCAGTTATTGCTCGGCAACGTGGGGCGAGCGGGCGGAGGCGTAAATGCCCTGCGCGGACACTCGAACATTCAGGGTGCCACGGACATGGCCGGAATCTTCGACAACCTGCCGGGATATCTGAAGGTGCCGAATCCGGCGGACGGATCATTCGATGGCTGGATGAAACGGATCACGCCGAAAGTGGCCAAGCCGGGTCCGTGGGAATCGTTCAACTACTGGGGCAACACGTCGAAATTCGGCGTGAGTTTCCTAAGAGCGCTGTATGGCGACGCCGCAACGAAGCAGACGGACTGGGCTTACGATTTCCTGCCCAAGGTGGACCGCAACTACTCGTGGACCTACCTGTGGGACAACATGTACAACGGCATCGTCAAAGGATTGTTCGCGTTCGGAATGAACGGTGTATCGATCGGACCCGATTCGAACAAAAACATCGATGCACTGAAAAAAGCGGACTGGCTGGTCGTCGGAGAGATCTACCCCGACGAGACGAGCGAATTCTGGAAATCGCCGGGAATCACGACCGACGAAATGAAAACAATCCAGACCACCGTGTACCGGTTGCCGTGCGCGGGATTTGCCGAGAAGGATGGTACGTTCACGAATTCAGCGCGGTGGTTGCAATGGAAGAACGCCGCCCTGCCGGTACCACCCGGTTGCCGGCTGGACCAGGCGATCGTCGCGCAGATCTTCCTGAAGGTGCGCGAACTCTACAAGAAGGAGGGCGGGAAATTCCCCGACCCGATCCTCAAATTGGCGTGGAGTTACACCGACCCTGCAAATCCTTCGCTGGCCGAAGTGTTGAAGGAGATCAACGGGAAAACCTTCGTTGACGCCGAAGATCCGGCAACGAAGGTGCAACTGAAGGCGGGCCAGCAACTGCCGGGGTTTGCGTGGCTGAAGGATGATGGAACCACGGCCTGCGGAAACTGGATCTATTGCGGGGCCTATACCGAAGCAGGCAACCTGACGATGCGACGCGACGCAAGCGATCCGTCGGGGTTGGGGATTCACCAGAACTGGGCGTGGTCGTGGCCGGCCAACCGGCGCGTGCTGTATAACCGGGCTTCCTGCGATGTCGACGGCAAACCCTGGGACACTTCGCGGCGCCAGATCTGGTGGAACGAAACGACGCAGAAGTGGGTCGGAAACGACGTTCCCGATTTCAAGGCGGACTCGAATCCCAAGGACCACATGGGGCCGTTCATCATGAATCCCGAGGGGGTGGGGCGCATTTTTGCGCCGCTTAGCGCGTTTGCCGAAGGGCCGTTTCCCGAGCACTACGAGCCGACGGAAAGCCCGATCGAGAATCCGCTGCATCCGAAGCAGTCGCGGAATCCTGTGGTGAAGCGTTTCAAGACGCCGGACGACAAATATGGAACGCCGCAAGACGGGTACGACATCATCTGCACAACCTACCGGCTGACCGAGCACTATCACTACTGGACGAAGAACAACCCGATGAACGTACAACTGGTGCCGGAACCGTTCGTGGAGATTTCGGAAGAGCTGGCGAATGAGAGAGGGATCCGCGGCGGGGACAAGGTGAAAGTGTCGAGCATCCGGGGGACGTACATTGCGAAAGCGATGGTGACGAAACGAATCAAGCCGATGACCGTCGGCGGGAAGAAGACCTACCAGATCGGCATCCCGATTCACTGGGGCTACCGGGGCATCGCCGAGGACGAGAACAAAACGGCACTGACACTGACGAACCAGCTCTCCCCTTCGGTGGTCGATCCCAATGCGTACACGCCGGAATTCAAGGGATTCCTGGTGAAGATCGAGAAAGCGTAGAGGAGCAGAGGGATGAGCCAAGCGACACTACGCATTCAGAAGATCAGTGCTCACGAAGGAACACCGGCGGGCGAGAACGCGCAGCGGGAGGAACTGGTCTGCAAGCTGATCGACACGACGACGTGCATCGGATGCAAGGCCTGCGAGGTGGCGTGCGTCGAGTGGAACGACATGCCATTTTCCCCAACGACGTTTGATAACACCTATCAAACGATGCCGGAGACACGCTGGAATTACTGGAACCTGATCCTGTTTAACGAGCATGAGCGGGAAGACGGCTCGATGCAGTGGCTGATGCGGAAGCACCAGTGTATGCACTGCGCGGAGCCGGGCTGCCTGGAAGCGTGCCCTTCCGACGGCGCGATCGTCCAATACACGAACGGCGTCGTGGACTTCCAGCAAGACAAATGCATCGGCTGCGGCTATTGCATCACGGGATGCCCGTTCAATATTCCGCGACTGAATTCGGTGACCAAGCGCGTGTACAAGTGCACCCTGTGCACAGACCGTGTCAGCGAAGGGCTGGAGCCGGCGTGCATCAAATCGTGCCCGACCGGCTGCCTGCACTTCGGGACCAAAGAGGACATGAAGGAACTCGCGGCGCTGCGCTCGAAGCAACTGCGTGACCATTACGGGTTCGCAAACGCCGGGGTATACGACCCGCCGGGAGTAGGCGGCACCGGTGTGATCTATGTTCTGCATGACGTGACGAAGCCAGAGCTGTATGGCGGACTGCCGAGCAATCCGAGTATTCCGCTCAGCGTCAAACTCTGGAAGCATCCGCTGAAATGGCTCGGGAATCTGGCGATTGCGGGCGGATTGATTGGACTGTTCATTCACTACTTGCGATTCGGGCCGAAAGCCCGTGAGGAAGAGGACCTGGTGCCGCACGAAGGAGCGCAGCCATGAGCGATCCGAAGCGGTTCGCGCCACACCACCATGTGTTGCGGTACACGTTCAAAGAACGGCTGAATCATTGGATCGCCGCGTTCTCGTATCTGTACTTGCTTGGCACCGGGCTGGCATTTTGGTCGCCGTGGCTGTTTGTATGGTTGGCGCCGCTGTTTGGCGGTGGTCCACTGGCGAGAATGCTGCATCCGTGGGCGGGACTAATATTCACGGTGTCGGTCTGGTACATGTATGCGTTGTGGTCGCGCCAGATGCAGAATACGGCCGTAGACCGGGAGTGGTGGCAGAACCTGCACTACTACGTGACGAACCAGGATGACAAAATGCCGCCGGCAGGGCGCTACAACGCGGGACAAAAGATGCTGTTTTGGACCTTCTTCTACGCGGGCATCGTGCTTTTGCTGAGTGGGCTGGTGCTGTGGTTTACGGACTCCCTGCCGTGGAGTCTGCGCTGGCTCAGATACATTTCCGTATTGTTGCATCCGGCTGCAGCTCTGTTGACCATCGGTAATTTCATGATCCATATCTACATGGGTGTCTTCGCAGAGCGCGGCGCGTTCGGGTCGGTGATTCGCGGCGACGTATCTATGGCCTTCGCGAAGCGATATCATCCGGGCTGGTACGAGGAGATCATCGGGTCCTCCGAACCACCGAAATGAGTTTTCTGGCCACCGGAACAACCAACTACAATTCAAGAATTGCACGGGCCGGAACGCTGGCCGAACGGTATCCGTTCGCCGCATCGGTTCTAATTTTCTACGCGCGCGTAGCCGACTTTCAGAGAACGTTCAGCGAACAGCTGCCGCAACGATGGGGTCAAGAAAGAACCCGCGCCGGGGCAAACGGAGAATTTCGTGTGCCGCTGAAGACAGAAATCGTTCTCGAGCCGTTCGCTGAGTTCCTGCAGGTCGTCGAGGCAGCGGGGCCGCAGCCCCTGGCTGATGCAGCCAGCACACTATCGAGGAGCAGCGCCAGCGAGCGGAACGAATTGCTTGCCGAATTCTGGAAGACCGGACTGCGCGAGAGTTCAGAATTGGATTCAAAGGCGAGGCTCTGGCAATTTCTCGCGCGGGCGTTCCTGCAACCATATGCTGAGTTTGTTGCCGGGGCGATGCTGCCGCCGGCACTGCCGATGACGGCGTGCCGCTGTCCACATTGCAATTCCCTGCCCTTACTGGGTGTATTGCGGCCGGAAGGAGATGGCGGAAAGCGCTTTCTGGTCTGCTCTTTCTGTTCGCTGGAATGGGAGTTCCGACGGATTTTCTGCGCACAGTGCGGTGAGGAGTCGGAAGGGAAACTACCGGTGTATATCGCGGAAGAGTTCCCGCATGTGCGCGTGGAATGTTGCGAGGCGTGCAGACATTTCCTGCGCACCATCGACTTGACGAAAGACGGGCATGCCGTACCTTTGGTGGACGATCTGGCCGCCATTCCACTCACGTTGTGGGCCGATGAACACGGGTATAAGAGGATTCAGGCGAATCTCCTGGCAACATAGCCAGAAAGCGATCGGCGCCAAAAACGCGACCTGGTGGCTCTGAAGAAACGCGATTTTTCAGCTCTTATGCTTCAAACGCGACCATACCTGATGAAGGACTTGGTCCAGCGTCGGCAAGTCTGAAGCCGTGGCGCCGGCATCGCCACCCGGTGTCACAAGCCTTGACCAGCTGGTCGATACCGGCTGTTGCGTGTGTAAGTCTTCATTCGTGCCATACATGATGCGCGCGAGGCTGACGTTGATCATGAGCGAACTCCTCGCCTCCTTACCGGAAGCTCAACTGCATTGCGCTATTGTGCGCGCAAGGAGCCTGAGAGCCCACGAAATGTGACCGGACGCGGCGAGAGTAACACTGCCCGAGCGGACAGGTTTGTTACAATGCCTTCGCGCAGGAGGGGCGCTACGGATGGCCGAACAGAACTACGCAAATCATGTGAAGTGGGTGCCGACGTTCCATTTTTTTGTTGTGCCCGTCATGGTGTTGAATTTCGTGAATGCGATCGTCCGGGTGGTGCGCCACGGAATCTCGTGGGAAGGGTCCGTCTCACTTCTGGTGGCATTTGCGCTGCTCATCTTCATCTTCAACGCGCGCTTGTTTGCACTACGAGTTCAGGACCGTGTGATTCGTATGGAAGAGAGGGAGCGAATGGCGCGGCTGCTGCCGGAGAACCTGCGGGGACGAATTCTGGATCTCAAACCCGGGCAACTGGTGGCGCTCCGCTTTGCCAGCGATGCCGAGTTGCCGGAACTGGCACGAAAGGTCTTGACGGACGACATCCGGGACCAGAAAGCAATCAAACAAATGATCAAAAACTGGCGCGCGGATTACTTGAGGGCATAGGGCCGCGGGCGATCCGGCCGGATCAGAAAAGACTCTGGACGACGCCGCCTTCCGCACGGACCGCGGCACCATTGATTACGGCAGATTGTATGCCGGCAAGAAATGCGACGATGGCGGCGACCTCTTCAGGCGTTTCAAAGCGCTTCAGCAGCGAGCCGGGCCGCGCCGTGGTGAAAAATTCCTTCTCCAACTCCGCAACGCTTTTACTGTTCTGCCTTGCGAGAGACTGCATGAACGAAGCGACGCCTTCGGAGGCCGTGGGCCCGACGAGGACGGAATTGGAGGTGACGCCGGTATTGGCGACAGTTTGCGCGATGCCCCTTGCAATGGCGACCTGCGCGGTCTTGGTCATTCCGTAATGAACCATCTCCGTGGGTATGTTTTGCCCCGATTCGCTGGAGATGAAGATGATTCTTCCCCAATTCTTCTTCAGCATGCCGGGAAGGTAGTGGCGGCTGAGACGGACACCGCTGAGTACATTCACGTCGAAGAAGCGCTGCCAATCGGCGTCTGAAATCTCGAGGAAAGGCTTCACCTCGAAAATACCGAGATTATTGATAAGAATGTCGGCGGCCGGTATTTCATCGACAAATGCGACGACGTCGTCAGCTTTGCTCAAGTCCGCGACAACGCCAGAAAACTCAGCACCACGGTTCGCCTGGCGCAATTTCTCGACCGCCGACTCGACGCGCTCCTTCGTGCGACCATTGATAACGACACGAGCGCCCTCGGCGGCCAGGGCGGCGGCAATCGCATAACCGATACCGGCGGTGGAGCCGGTGACAACGGCAAGTTTTCCGGGCAGACCGAGATTCATGTCGTGATTCTCCTGTGGTTCCGGGATGGGCGGAATTCGAGAGACTAAAAGGCGGCCTTCGCCTTGGCGATGCCGCTCGCGAATTCGTCGATTTCGGCAATTTCCTGCGGGCTCAAACGAAAATCGCCGGCACGCATGACACCTTCGACTTGCTTCGCGCTGCGGGCACCGACAATTGCGCCGGTTATCGCTGGATGGCGCAACGTCCAGGCTATGGCTACCTCGCCGGAAGTGCGCCCGTGTCGTGCGCCGATGGCCTTCAGTTTTTCGACGAGCTCGAGATTCTTGGAGAGCTTGGGTTCCTGGAATTCCGGATTGCGGCGGCGGAAATCATCGGGAGGGAGCGCTGCGGCGCGGTCCCGGGTCATGCCGCCGGTGAGCATGCCGGAAAACATGGGCGAGTACACGACCACGCCAATATTGCTCTCCTGACAGTAGGGCAACACCTTCTCCTCAATAGCGCGGCGGAGAATGGAATAGGGAGGCTGGAGCGAAGTGACGGGAGCGATCTGGGCGGCGCGCTTGATCTGCTCGGCATTGAAATTGGAGACGCCGATCCAGCGGACCTTCCCCTCTTTTTGCAGGGCAGCCAGCGTCTGCCAGGATTCTTCGACGCCGGGCCCGTTATCCGCGGGCGGCCAGTGAATCTGATAGAGATCGATCGCGTCGACGTGCAGGCGCCGCAAACTATCCTCGCATTCCTTGCGGATAGACGCAGCCGAATGGTTGGGCGTAATCTTGCGAGAGGCGTCCCACGCGAGCACGCATTTTGTAAAGACGTACGGACGCGCGCCACGCCATTCCTTCAAAGCGTTTGCGACGATCTCTTCCGAGTGGCCAAGGCCGTACACGGCGGCTGTATCGATCCAGTTGACACCGAGTTCAAGAGCCCGGTGGATGGCAGAAATGGATTCCCGGTCGTCTTGCGGTCCCCAAGAGAATTCCCAATTGCCTCCCCCGGCAGCCCATGCGCCGAAACCTACGGGAGTGATGAAGAGATCGGAATTACCGAGCTTGCGGGTAGTCATAGGTGCAGTCCCAAAAAAAATGATTTTCAGTGTTCATCTCGTTGGATGAACGATAGCACCAATCGGTTAGGGAAAGAACAATCAGAGAGCCGCGAGAAGCCGACGCTATTGGGCAAGAAATGCCGCGTCGAGCGAGACTGTTTCGCCGTCGGGATTGGTGAGTTTGATTTGCTGCGGGCCGACGGAAGTGGCCGGCGTGGCGAAGGTAAGGGTGTTGATGTCTTTCCAGGTCACGTTGGTGGACTCGCCGCCTAGTGTCGCCTTCACGCCATTCACAAAACCACTGCCACGCAGGGTAACGACAACTCCACCGGCCGCGGAGCCAGCCGAGGGAGAGAGCGTGCCGATACCCAGCGGAACGCTGGCGAGTTGCACGACCGCGAGGCCGCTGGTGGTCAGTGCGAAGAGCCGCTGTCCGTTTTCGTCGATCGTGAGGAACCCGCCGTGGAGGCCATCGGTGTCCGTGTTGAGCATCGCGAACGGTTCAGGAAAATAGACACGGAGTCGAAGCTGGCCGTTGTGCGCATCGCGGATATCGACACCTCCGCGGAGTCCTGTGGCAGGGGGAGCGGCCGGTGGTGGACCATCGAGAAAGGGCTCGTAAACGAGAGCGCCGGTGGGATGGAGAGCCACGCCGGGAACGGCGACGCGATTAGGAATGGCCTCGAGCTCGGCGCCGGTGGGCATCGCGGAAAGAGCTAAATCGGGGCCGCGAATCTCGGTGGTGCTATGGGCGCGCACGGCAAAGAGAGAACCGCCGGGGGAGGCAGCAAGGTCCGTCGCGGTATCCGTGGCAGAGGATAGGAAGAATTCATTGGGTGCGGCCGAGTTCCAAGAGGCAAGCGGCCCGCCCGGCGCGGTATTGTAAGCGAGATAGACGATATCGCCGGCAGCGTCGGCCTGGAAAAGCGGAGCACCTGTGAGCGAGGCAACTTCCGGCTGGGGAGCGGGCGCGAACGACGGGGGAAAGGCGAGAAGGTTCATCTGGCCGAGGCACTTGTTGCAGGCGGCGTAGGAGTTCCCTTCCCCCGTTAAGCCGACAAAAACGGTTTGCGCGCTGGTGGTCGCAACGCGCGCGGGGCCGGAGTTGAGGAAGCCGGCAACTCCACCGACGTGGACAGATGTCCCGTTATAGGCAGCGCCGGTTGGATTAGAGAGGTAGACGTTCTGCGAGCCGAAATCTGCGACGACGATTTGTGAATGATCGGGAGTGAGGGCGAGACCACGCAACGCGGCGCTCGGCGGCGGACCATTCGGAGGCGGCCAGATAGGCGGAAGAAATACCTGCGCGTTGAGATCGAAGACGTCAATGTGGTCCGTGGCGCTCATGTAGAGAGCCTGTCGAGAGGAATCGTAGAGGATAAATTTGTGCAGAGCAGCGTTCGCGTAACGATGGCTGGAAGAGAGGTATTGGAAGGACTTTGAGGTGGTCGTGGAACCGCTCGGTGAATGGATGGAGAGATCGACCTTCCCTGCCGAGCCTGGAGGCGTTTTAAGAACGATACGTTCCAGAGGGAAAGGATAGGTGGTATCGAGGCCGAGTGTGGTCCGGAATGCGGGGAATTGGTCTGCGGTAACAATGGTGGAGGTTTGGCCTCCGAGAGTAACCTTGAGGTTGCCCGAAGAAGCCCCAAAGCCGTAACCGAGGACGGTGATCGTGTCGCCGCCGTCTGTGGAGCCTGAATTCGGCAAAATCCGAACGATTGCCGGGCCATAGCTGAAAGCATTCGGCGCGACGGCTAGCCAGCCGCTCGAAAAGTAGGCGGTGAGGTTGACAGGGCCAGCCAACGCGCCCGGTGTTGAGATTGCCTGCAGTTGGGAGTTACTCAGCAGGGTAGTGTCGACCAGATTGCCGCCACCGAAGGTAACCTGTGGATTACTCGCGAAGTTCGAGCCGCTAAGAGTAGTGCTCGTGCCGCCCGTCGAGGGACCTTCCGCAGGTTGCGCGACCGGAATAACGGCAAAGGCGGGAGCAGTCGGCGAAAGCGAGCCGGGCCGCGAGATATCGAGAAAGGTGACGCCGCGATTCCCGAGGCCACAGAGAAAAGGGGATGCGGCGTGTTGTTCAATGTTGGTGGGTATGCCCTGAATCGGTATGTCCGGGACCTGACCAAGCGCCTGTAAATTGTTGGCGTCAAGCGCGGTGACGACGTAGGAATTGCCAAACGACTCGTCGATGTAGAGAGTCTGTGCATCCGGGGAAAACGCGAGCCCTGCGGGGACTCGGGTTGCATAGCGGCCCAAAATGTTGAGTCTGGCATCCAGGAGATGGAGCTGGGAGTTTCCACCGGTGGTCACGATGACGGCGTACCGGCTGCCGTCCGGGCTGGCGGCGGCGATCGGGATCGCTCCGGCAAAGGGCGCCGAGGGGCCAGCCACCAGATTGCCAAGCGAATCGAAGACAGCGAGTTCGCCGCTGGAGTCGGCTGCAGCGGCGAGCACGTGAACACGATCCCCGGAACGAGCCAACACGCCGACTCCGTTCTGGAAGACAGCCGGAGCCGTCGAGGTGAGATTCGTAAATGAATTGGACGCGGGATCCCAGAGTGAAAGAAGTGCCTGAGCTGCGCCGGACTGACGAAGGCGAAGCGCAAGTTTGCCACTTGAGAGGGCCAGTAGTTCGGTTGGGCGGTTGAAAACGACACCCGGTATTGGGGTAAGTCCGGAAACTGGATAGCGCGCTCGCACTTGGAGGGAAACTGTATCGATCGCCAGGATCTGTTCCGTGTTGGTGCCAACCCACAGTGTTTCGGCGTCGGGAGACAGGTCAACGCTGAAAGCCCCCGGCGCATCGACGGTGCTGGCGATCGATGGGGTGGCAGCATTCCACACTTCGACGCGGTTCATGGCGCGATTGGCAACATAGAGACGCTGGGTGGCTGCATCATAGGCCAGATGGCGGTGGCGCGGCTCGTTCGGCGGGAAATCAAGCAAGGTTAGGGAGTCGTTGGGAACAAAAGTACTGTGCGGAAGACTCACAGGAACCGTATCGTGAATGTCTAGCGTGAACCCTGCCGAATGGGTGAGCGAGCCGCTGGTCGCCTGGGCAGTGACGGAGAACTGCCCTGAAGCGACATCAGTGGAAGCGTCAAACAGGACAGAGACACTTGATCCGGCGCCGACGGAAATGGGAGGACCTGGATTCGTGCTGATGCCCGCCGGCAGGCCCGAGAAGATGACCTCCACCTGCGAGGAGAAGCCGTTCTTGGCGAAAACGGCAACGTTGACAGGGGCGCTGGTGCCGCCTTGCGAGATGTCCACAAAGGGTGAGGAAACGCTAACGGTGAAGTCAGGTTGAGGGGGTGGAGGCTGGATCCCACCTCCGCCTCCACCCCCTCCGCCACACGCGACTGTGGAGAGCGCGAAACCGAAAAGCAGGAGATGGAAGCTGCGCAGGCTTCCGCGCATGACGGTGACTCCGGTGACAGGCAAAAGGTGCGAGCGAGAGTCCGGCGGGCGGCTGCCGGACTATGTTCCGGAACTTGGGGGAAGCACCTGAGCCACGATAGCACAGACAAGTGAATTGTCAAGTTAGCAAACAAAGGAAATCGCACCAGGAAACAAAAACGGCGCCCCGGAAATGCAGGCGCCGTCCTCAGTTGTCAAGGAAACAATTTTAGATGGTCTTCGGGCCCACGTTGGCCGTGTCCTTGTTGGAGGAAGTGCGGGAGAACGAACTGCCACCGGATTCCTTTTCGCCGCTCTTGTCGATCTCGATGGAGCCCTTGAAGTAGGCGCCGTCTTCGATCATGATGCGCGCGGTGGTGAGGTCGCCGTTGACCGAACCATCCTTCTTAATCTCGATGCGATCCTTGGCGCGGAGATTGCCTTTCACAGTGCCATAGACCACAACTTCGCGGGCAATAATGTCGGCAGTGAGCTTGGCGGTGGCGCCGACGGTAAGCTTGCGCTCGTCGAGCTGTACCAGGCCTTCCACCGAACCTTCGATCAGGAGATCTTCGTTGCCGGAGATTTCTCCTTTAATGTGCAGACTCGGGCCAAGCCGCGCGGTCGAACGATCAGCGGTAGCACCCAACGGACGCATAGCATCGGTACTCATCGAATTAGTTCCCTCCCAAGATGTTGCCGCAGGTGTCGACGGCGGCGGATTGACTGGAAAATTTTTCGGCTGCTCCGGCTGCGCGGCTTGCGGCGTATCCGGCTTCTTATTCCCCCACATCGGTCCTCCCAAGGGACAGCACACCCCACGCAGATTTCCGGCCCGGGGTAAGAAGAAGATAGTCCGGGGAGAGGTGTGCGGCAAACACAATAACGTAACGGCTTGCCTGAAAGTAACTAGACGCAAGAACAGGTGGCCACCTTGTACTTCGGGGGTGGGGAAAGGGCGGCGAAAGAGGAGAATCCAGAGCAATCCCACAGTCGCGCGAAAGTTCGCGAGCGTTCCGGTGGAGGCGCCGGGGCTGGTCGCCCTGCGTGACGCCCATCACACCACGAGTGCGATTTGCGAACGACTGGCCCGAAGTAATCTTGACGGATACGTCTTTACTTCATAACTAATGTGCATGCGCCGGAATCTCTGTTTCCATAACGGCTGGCTTTTCGTGCTTGCGATTCTCTTTGCATCCGCACTTCTGTGCGCCCAGCAACCAGACAGTTATCGCATCACTCCGAACAAGGTCACACTGCGGATCGGCGAGCAGCGGGCGTTCCGCATGGTGGATCAGACCGGCCGTGCACAGACCAAGGTGACCTGGACGGTTTCCGATGCGGGCGCATTCCAGTCGATTCAGGGGGACGACTTGATGTTGCTGGCGCGGCAGGCGGGCAGTTACCGGTTGACCGCGCGGACGGATTTCGCCGTGGCAGAAGGCGAGGTCACGGTTGTCGACGGTTCCACGCTGCCGAATGGAACCGTGCAATGGGCTTCAGGAGCGGGGGAGGGTTGCAGTAACGTGAAGATCGTTCCGGCGGCACGTACACCGAATGGGCCGGATTTCTTTCAACAGACGCGGTGCCGGGACGGCGACTACGTTAGCGCATATCGTTCCGATGGAGTCCAGTTGTGGCGGCGGAAAATCGGTGATAGCCCTGTCGGGCTGCCCTATGATCCCGGCGGGGACAAATACGCGACGGCCGGCAACCGCCTTGATCCCCATCTGAGTTCGGTCTGTGACGTTGTCTCCGTGGGCATGGAACAGCAGAAAGCGCGCGAATTGTTGAGCGAACGGAACGAATCGTTCGCTGAGAGCACGGAAGCCGGCGCTTCCGGTCCGCGCATGTGGCTCATCGAGGAACCCAATGCACAATGCAAAATATGGTTCGGGCCGAACCTGGCGGTCGAGAGAAAGCAGAAAGTCTTCGTGACTGGGGAAGGAACGAACGCCGCGGCGTCCGGCACGGGACCCGCCGTCAGCGGGATGACACAGGTGCCCACGGTTGATGCGAAAGTGGCGAGTCAATCGGCAAACACCGCAAAGGAGCAGGCCCCTGCTGCAAAGGCAAAACACATCATCACGAATGACGACATCAAGCCGTCCGCGTCCAGCGGGTTTGGTGGAATTTTCTATACTTCCTCAGGAATGATCAACGATTGCAATTCCATGTGCTTTGACCAACTCCGGCCTGCTGGACAATCCGGCAGGGAGGAGAGCCTGCATTGGCGGCAGGAAGTCCTGAAGCAGATCGACTTGGTGCGCTCAGACAGCGAGTGGCAGGCATACCTGCACCAACTTTACGATGCGCACAGCAAGATCTGCCAAATCACTCTCGACCAGCAACAAGAGCTTCGAACCGCGGGATACTCGCGAGATCTTGGACCGCGAGAGATCGCGATTGACGAAAAGTACGATCAGAAGTCCAAAGACGCGAACAACGAATTGAGCGCACTCGTCGGCCAACAGATGGCACATCTGACCAAGTTCCGCGACAGACCGTACGCGTATTCGTTCGGGGCGATGCAGATGATGCGGATGCATGGCGGGTTCTGTTCCGCGTCGAGAGTGATTTACGCCCAGTAGAGTCGGCTCGACATTTCCAAACAGCCGAAGGCATTCGGTCCCGAGGATGAGAGATCTACGTGCCAGCCGGCTCCCGCTGCCCTGAACGGCAATCCGCCGCTGTTCATCTCGGCTTGTATCACCGTGAGTCCGAATGTGCTAGCTTGCTTGCCCCAAGGCCCAGCGGCTCGTCTTGGGATTGCTCACTCCAGAGGAGAATCGGCGGCGCGCAAGTTCGGGTCGCGCCACTGCCGCATCCGTCATCGAGCGTTGGCGGAGGTCGCCGGGAAGGTTAGAATTTTCAGGCCATGACCCATGTCGAATCAGCGCAGCCGCGAGGGCGGCTCAAGGTCTTTCTTGGATACGCTTCCGGAGTGGGCAAATCGTTCCGCATGTTTGACGAGGGACGACGCCGCAAAGAGCGCGGGCAGGATGTAGTGCTGGGCGCAGTGCAGGCGAAGCTACCACCGGAAGTGGAACCGCTGATCGGCTCGTTGGAAATCGTACCGACTCTCTCCATCAAAGGGGTTCCGGTCATTGACGTGGAAGCGATTTTGCGGCGGCGCCCGGAGATCTGCCTGGTGGACGGACTCGCATATGACAATCCGCCGGGTAGTCGCAACGCCCACCGCTGGCAAGACGTGGAGGAGCTTCTAACGGCGGGGATCACGGTGGTCGGTTCGGTCAACCTGCAGTACATCGAGGAACAGCGCGAAGCGGTGGAAAGGATCACCGGCAAGCGCGTGACGCAGACAATTCCACGAGACTTTCTAAACAAAGCGGACGAAATTGTGATCGTGGACGCACCCAGCAGCAAGGCATCGGCACGTAATACAGCGCTGCGCGAGATGGCGTTGGTGTTTTCGGCGGATGTCATCGACGCGGGCCTGCAGAGTTACTTGCGGGCCCATGGCATCGACCATGCCTGGGGAACAAACGAACGGTTCCTCGTGTGCCTGACGCCCCGCGCCAACGTCGATCGAATGATCGCAACAGCCCATCGCAACGCACAGCGATTCCATTGCGACGTTCTGGCTGTGTATGTGCGCCAACCCGGGCTTTCGTCCGCAGACCAGAAGTCGTTGGAAGCGGGTTTGGAGCGGGCGCGAAGCGAGGGCGCGCGTGTGGAAGTGCTGGAAGGGGAGGACCCCATTGAAACGATCGTAAAGTATGCGCGATCCAATGCGGTGACCCAGATTTTCGTCGGACACAGCACCCGCAAAGATTTGCGCACCCGCATCTTCGGCAGCCCGGTGAGCCGATTGGTGCGATCGGCGCACGGCATCGACGTACGAGTATTCCCACATTAATTTCGCGAGAACACCTATGAGTCCGAAAACGCGCAGGGGCCAGCTCAAGATCTACCTCGGATATGCGGCGGGAGTTGGCAAAACGTACCGGATGCTGGAAGATGCCCGCGATTTGACGGAGCGCGGAGCGGACGTTGTGCTGGCGTTTCTGGAACCGCAAGGGCGCACCGACAATACGGAACGGGCGAGGCAATTCGAAGAGATTCCCTTGCTGCGCGTGGCTTGCCGTGGCAGCTACATGGAGGAGATGAACGTTCCCGAGATCCTGAAGCGGCGACCCAAGGTGTGCCTTGTAGACGACCTGGCGCACACGAATCCGCCCGGATCGGAACGGCCGCGGCGCTGGCAAGACGTGCAGGTGCTGCTCGAGAATGGCATCGACGTGTTGACCACAATGAACGTTCAGGACCTGGCAAGCCTGAGCGATCAAATCTGGCAACTGACCGGGTTGCGCGTGCGAGAAACGGTACCTGACTGGATGTTCCAGCAAGCGGAGGAAGTGGTGCTGGTGGACGTCACACCGCGAGCGCTGCTCCACCGGTTGGAGCGGGGCGCGATCTATCCGGCGGAAAAAGCGAACGAGTTAGGGGCCAAGCTGTTTCAAGAGCCGACCCTGGTGGCGCTGCGCGAACTGGCGATCCGCCAGACGGCTCAGGCGCTGGAAGCGCGTGCGCGAGGCAAGAAACCGGACGAACCGGTGACGGACAAAATCCTGGTCAACGTAACGGCCGATCCCTCGACCGCCGGAATGTTGCGCCGCGCGCGGCGAGTCGCAGATTACCTCCACGGGACCTGCGTCGCCCTGGTCACCTGCCCGGATGCGGAGCTATCCAAACTGCCCATCGCGGAGCGCCAGGCGGTGGAACGCCATCTTCGGTTCGCCGAGAATCTGCACATCGAAACGGCAGTGATTGGAGGAAAGCGGCCCGCTCATGCGCTGGTCTCGTTTGCGCGTGACAACGGAGTGACACAGATCTTTGTGGGGCCGGCGGCAGCGCCGCGGCGGCGCTGGTTCCCGGGGCTCGACTTCACAGATCAGGTGCTGTACCAGGCGGGCGACATCGAAGTCACGGTGGTTGCCGAGCGCAGCCGCGAAGGGGGCCGGCCATCGTTGTATCCGGAGGACGAAGCAGCCGGACTGATGCACTCCGGTTATGTACGCGTTTCAGCAGAAATGACGGTAGACGAGGCGATCGTGGAGATTCGCAAGCAGGCCGAGCGAGTCGAGATGATTTACTACGCTTATGTCCTGGACGACGACCAGCATCTGCTGGGTGTGCTATCTTTCCGCGAGTTGATTTCAGCGGACCGCTCAAAGAAAATCCGCGACATCATGCGCGCGGACTACTTGTTCGTGCCGGAAGACGAAGACGTCGAGGCCATCGCACAAGTATTGACCAAGCGACGCCTGCTGGCGATTCCTGTACTGGATGACAGCCGGAGGATGCTCGGAATCGTGACGAGCGCGGACCTGGCGGGTGCTGTGCAGCAGGAAGCCAGCGAAGACATCCTGAAAATTGGCGGTATGGAGGCGCTGGAAGGCCCGTACATGGAAGTGACCTTCGGGCAAATGGTAAAGAAGCGCGCGGGCTGGCTGGCAATTCTGTTCCTGGGCGAAATGCTGACGGCTACGGCAATGGGTTACTTCTCGGACGAGATCTCGCGCGCCGTTGTGCTTGCTCTGTTCATCCCGTTGATCATCAGCAGTGGCGGCAATTCGGGATCGCAGGCGACCACACTGGTGATCCGGGCGATGGCACTGGGAGAAATTCATTTGCGAGACTGGTTTCGGGTCATCCGGCGGGAACTGCTGGCCGGGCTGGTGCTGGGCGCGATTCTCGGAACGATCGGCATCACCCGCATTTTGCTGTGGCATTTTGCACGCGGAACCTATGGAGAGCACTACGCCGTGATTGCATTCACCATTGGATGCAGCCTCATCGGCGTAGTGATGTTTGGTACGCTGGCCGGATCGATGTTGCCGTTCATTCTGAGGCGCTGCGGCACCGTTTGTTGCGACACTGGTCGACGTCACGGGGTTAATCATCTACTTCAGCGTTGCCAGCGTAATCCTGCGAGGGATTCTCTTGTAGGTTGTGGAGAGAACAACGCGGCCTAAGCCGTCGGTTTATCGGGAACAGGCTGGCTGGCCAGGAAATCAGTGATGAAGCGCCTAGCGTAGGAATCCAGGAGCTGTTCGATGCGGTCGCTGGAGGGCGAGCGCAACACAAAGCCGGCATGGTGGAATTTTTGAATGCGCTCGGCAATTTCTGGATCGGTATAGCCCGACATGTCGGGTTCCTGCTGTCGTGCCAGTGAAACGATCACCCCGGCATAGTCCCGGCGCGGCTGCGGGAGCTGGTAAGGCATCTTCCCTGCCGAAATCTCCAGATGCGCCCATTCGCGCCAAAGGTTGATGCCGGTGCCCTGTTCCACAAGATTCGAGATGTAGGCGCCGCCGACGCGACCCGCCACTTCGAGGAAGTAGAGGCGATTGTCATCGTGAGCTTTCAGGAATTCCGCGTGGGTCACACCGCGAACGTAGTTGAGCCCGCGAATCACCTTTCCGTTCAATTCGCGCAACGAAATGGCATCGGGAGATTCCCGCGGCAACGTGCGCGTGGTAAACACACCGCCGAGATGTGAAGTGTCGAGTGGTGGCGTGCCGTAGCCATGGGCTTCGGCGAAAACAATATCGCGCTCGCTGACGACGCTATCGACATGGAAAACTCTCCCGGGAATGAACTGCTCCAGGAGATATTCCGACTGGCGGTCGCCGAGCTGATCGAGCCAGGGCCAGAGTTCCTCAGCGGCATGAATCTTCTTCATCCCGATGCCGGAGGCTTGCGCGCGCGGTTTCAAGAGCCAGGGTGCTGGTACGGTGGCCATGAAGTCGCGCAGGCCGTCGTAGTTGAGGACGTGAATGAATTCTGGGACAAGAATCCCAGCTTCCTGGGCCTGAGCGCGCATGGCGAGTTTGTCGCGGAAATAACGAATGGTCGTAAGTCCAATACCGGGAATGCGCAAATGCTCGCGAATCGCGGCAACGTTTTCCATGTCGAATTCGTCTAGGGCCACGATGCGGTCGATGTGGCGAGAACGCGCGGCGTAGCTCACAGCCCGAAGAAGATCGGCGACCGGAAGGTCCTCAGGCATGAAGAAGGATTCGTCGATCGCGTCGTGCGGCCACGCGACGTTACGCAGCTTCTCCGTGGTGAGAAGATAGACGACGCAGCCCAAGTGCTTGGCCGTACGGATGAATTCCTGCCCCTTTTCGTAAGAGGAAACGCAGAGGATGCCAATGGGGCGGCTGCCGGTCATTCGGTCGGTGGATACTGCGCGGATTATATACGGGTTTACCGGACAGGAAAGAGGAATTCCAGAAAGGGACCTACGCGGGCGGCCCACGCTGCCTCGTTGTGCTCCGCTCCTTCGACCCGCTGGTAAGCAAGGTCGCGGCCGATTTGCCAACCCTTGTGCAGGAGAACATCGCGGAAGCGCTCAACATCGTCGACAATGCGCGGGCCTTCGCGGGTCCCGATATCGAGCCAGATGCGGGGGAGAGGTTGGACCGGCGCGGCTTCGGCAAAGCGCAGGATGACCCGCTGGTTCCACCACACGGAGGGCGAAAGCGCGGCGATCCTTCCGAAAATGGCAGGCTGGCGCAGCCCGATATACAAAGAGACCAAACCGCCGAGTGAAGAGCCACCGATGCCGGTATTTTCTGCTCCATTCAGAGTGCGGTAATTCGCTTTCACCATGGGCTGGACTTCTTCCAATAGGAATTTGGCGTAGCGGTTGGCCCGCCCGCCGCCGAGTTTAGGAGCGCGCGTCGGCGTGTATTCGCCAAGGCGCTGCTTGCCCGCGTTGTAGATGCCGACGATGATGAGCGGCTCAGCGCGGCCCTCGCTGATGACGAAATCGGCCGTCTGGCCAATGTGCCAGTCCATCCCCGGGATGAAGGAAGTTGCGCCATCGAAGAGGTTCTGCCCATCGTGGAGGTAAAGGACCGGAAAACGGCGGTCGGGCTGGCTGTCGTACCCGGGTGGGAGATAAACGATCAGGTCGCGCTGGTTGCGCAGGAAGCGCGACGGAAATTGCTCGTGTTTGACGAGATTCGGGCCGCTCACGGAGCGATGATAACCAGAAGATCTTTGGCTTCGACGTGCTGGCCGGGGGTGATGAGCAACTTCGTAACTTTCCCGGCAATCGGCGCGTAGATGTTAGACTGCATCTTCATGGCTTCCAGTGTGAGCAGTTTAGCACCCCGCTCAACGGGGTGATGTAACTGTACGGCAATGCTGCTGACAAGCCCTGCCGTGGGCGCGCCAACCTGGCCGGGATCTTCGGGATCAGCCTTCGGATGGGTGCGCTCCTGCACACGAAGGGCGCGGTCGCGTACGTTGACTTCACGCGGCTGGCCGTTCAGTTCAAAGAAGAGCGTGCGGGTGCCGTCGGGATGAGGTTCGCTCGTAGTCATGAATTTCACAATCATCGTCTTGCCCGATTCGATGTCGACCGTGATTTCCTGAGCCGGCTTCAAACCGTAAAAGAATGCCGTGGTGGGCAGGACACTTACGTCGGAGTAGCTCTGGCGAAACGCGTTGTACTTCAGGTACACCTCGGGATAGAGGAGATAGCTGAGCAGCGCGTCGCGGTGAACAGGATGATTCACTTTCTTCTCGAGCTCGGACTGCTCGTGTTCAAAATCGACTGGCGCAAGACTGGCACCGGGACGGCCCTTGATCGGCGCAGCACCACGTAGAATGATGCGCTGCAACTTCTTCGGCCAGCCGCCCGGAGGAACGCCGAGAGCGCCCGCAAACATCTCGACAACCGAGTTAGGAAGAGAAAGGTCGTGACGCTCGTCGAGTTCGAGGAGATCAGACGGCCCGAGCTCGTTGGCCAGGAGAAACAGCGCCATGTCGCCGACGACTTTGCTGGATGGAGTGACTTTGACGATGTCGCCGAAAAGCTGATTTACTTCCGCGTAGGTGCGTTCCACTTCGCGCCACCGATGGCCGAGCCCCATTGCGGCTGCTTGCTCGCGCAAATTTGTAAACTGGCCGCCGGGAATTTCGTGCTCATACAGGCGCGCGGACCCGGCCTTGGGCCCCGAGTCGAATGGCGTGTAGTACGTCCGCACCGTTTCCCAAAAATCAGAACATTCGTTGAGCGCGGCGGTATCGAGACCGGTATCGCGCGGAGTGTTACGCAGCGCTTCGACCGCGGAATTCAGGTTAGGCTGGCTTGTGCCACCGCTCATGGACGCGACAGCTGCGTCGGCCACGTCCACTCCGGCATCGGCAGCCTTCAGCAGCGAAGCGCAGTTGATGCCGCTGGTGTCGTGGGTATGGAAATGAACCGGAATACCGATCTCCTCGCGGAGAGCCTTGACGAGCGTGAACGCTGCGTAAGGCTTGCAAAGCCCGGCCATGTCCTTGATGGCCAGGAAATGCGCGCCGAGCTTCTCTAACTGCTTGGCCATCTTGACGTAGTAGCTGAGCGAATATTTTGGGTGGCGCCTGTCGAGGATGTCGCCTGTATAACAAATGGCCGGCTCGCAGACCCCGCCGGATTCAAGCACGGCGTCAATGGAGACGCGCATATTCTCGATGGAGTTGAGCGAGTCGAAGATGCGGAAGATGTCGATGCCCTGTTTGTGAGCTTCGCGGACGAACTCGACGATCACATTGTCGGGATAGGAGGTGTAACCCACGGCGTTGGCGCCGCGCAGGAGCATCTGAAAACAAATGTTCGGTATTCGCTCGCGAAGTTCGCGGAGGCGCTGCCAGGGGTCCTCGTGGAGAAACCGCATCGACGTGTCGAAGGTCGCGCCGCCCCACATCTCGAGGCTGAAGAGGTTGGGCAGCCGCTGCGCAACCGCGTCAGCCGTGGCCAACAAGTCGTACGAACGGACGCGCGTGGCCATCAACGACTGATGCGCGTCGCGGAACGTGGTATCGGTCAGCAGCAGCCGCTTTTCCTTGCGAGCCCAGGCGGCAAACTTTTTCGGGCCAAGCTTTTGCAGCAACTGGCGCGTGCCGGCGGGTGGTTTGACGCGTGGAACCGCTGGCAGCGGCGCCGGCTCGATGACTTCGGGCAGCTTCTTCCCTTTTACTTCGGGATTACCGTTTAGGATCACATCGCCGAGATACGAAAGCAGCTTTGTGGCGCGATCGGCGCGCTTCGTGAAACGAAAAAGCTCGGGCGATTCGTCGAGGAAGGAAGTGGTGACTTCGCCGGCGCGAAAACGCGGATGATTGACGACGTTTTCCAGGAACGGAATGTTCGTCTTCACGCCGCGAATGCGGAATTCCCGAAGTGAGCGGTCCATGCGCTGGCAGGCTTCGGGCAAGTTGTTGCCCCACGCTGTGACCTTGACCAGGAGCGAGTCGTAGTAAGCGGCGAGGATGGCGCCAGCGTAGGCTGTGCCGCCGTCCAGGCGAATGCCGAATCCGGCGGGAGAGCGGTAGGTCGAGATGCGGCCATAGTCCGGCGCGAAATGCTTCTCGGGATCCTCGGTGGTAACGCGGCACTGCAGCGCTGCGCCAGAAAGAGGCACGTCGCCCTGGTGCGGCAGGGACAGCGGCTCCTCATGCAATTTGTGGCCCTGCGCGATCAGAATCTGGGCGCGTGCGATGTCGATACCGGTCACCATTTCTGTGACGGTATGCTCAACCTGAATGCGCGGATTGACCTCGATGAAGTACCACTTCTCGGTGTCGACGTCGTAGAGAAACTCGACCGTGCCCGCGTTGCGATAGTTGGCCTGGCGCGTCAGTGAAACAGCGGCATCACAAATCTCGCGGCGCACCCGCCCAGGCAGGTTCGTGGCCGGAGCGACCTCCACCACCTTCTGGTGGCGGCGCTGCACGGAGCAGTCGCGTTCATAAAGGTGAAGCAGATTGCCGTATTCATCAGCGAGAATCTGCACTTCGATGTGCTTTGCGCGGGGAAGGTATTTCTCAAGGAAGACCGAGGCATCGCCGAAAGCAGATTTCGACTCGCCTTGGGCTTCCTCGAGGCGGGCCGACAGTTGCTCCGGATCATAAACGACCCGCATGCCGCGACCGCCGCCGCCCATCGCGGCCTTTACGATCACCGGGAAACCGATCTCAGCCGCAATCTTCTGCGCCTCAGTCGGAGACGAAACCGACTTCTCCGTTCCAGGAAGAGTTGGAACACCCGCGGTCGCCGCTAGCCGGCGCGCAGCCGTCTTGTCGCCGAGCAATTCGAGCAACTCAGGAGTGGGGCCGACAAAGGTGATACCCGCCTTGGCACAGGCACGCGCCAACGCTGGATTCTCGGAGAGGAAGCCGTAGCCGGGATGAATGGCGTCGACTTCGTGCTCTTTAGCCACGGCAACGATGCTGTCAATATCGAGATAGGCCTGGACGGGCCCCTTGCCCAATCCAACTTGATAGGCCTCGTCCGCCTTGAAGCGGTGGAGCGCCAGCCGATCTTCCTGCGAATAGATCGCCACGGTGCGCAAGCCGAGTTCAGTGGCGGCACGGAAGATGCGAATAGCGATCTCGCTGCGGTTCGCAGCCAGGAGCTTTCGGAAAGTGCGCGGTTTCTTCATGCTTCGGTGCCGGTCGACCCCGTCAAGGCAATCCAAAATTCTACATTGAATCGTGGAAGAAACCGAAGCGGAGTTAGGACCCGGAAATTCCAATGGAGCCTAGCCAAGAAACAAATCCATTCGCCCTGCAGGATGCGGCGAAAACTAATGTCTCAAGAGCGGTGCCGCGAACCGGATGGGCACGCCGAAGTTCGATCCTCCGAAGCCGCGAACCACTGCGAACGTCACGCCGATGACCCCGCCCTGGCTGTTCAGAAGTGGCCCGCCCGATCCCCCTGACGTGGTTTGCGCATCGTAGACAATCTTGTCAACCAGGACATCGCCGACGTGCCCCTGGGTGACGAGTGGACGAATGAGGCGGCGTTTGGCCAGTTCCGCAAGAACCAGCTTCGGGTCGCCGCCCGAAACTCCGACGATCTGCTTGACCGTATCGTCCCCCGCGCGGGCCAGGATGGCATCCAGTCCAGTGGCGTAGCCAAGGCTGATCATCGCTTCGCCACTAACGGCAGCCTCCTTGCGCGAGTCGAGCTTCAGGATCGGGCGCTTCAGGAGTGAAAGGTCGCCGTGAACCACGGCGAGGTCGGCTTGATCGGAGATCTGCAGGATACTAACCGGAATACCGTTGGATTCGCCCGGAAAATAGGCCGTGACCTCGGCGATCGCGGGGTCGAGTCCTTGCTGCAGGATCCCGCCAAGTTCGTCGTTCTGCCACCAGGGTTGCACGACGTGATGATTGGTCAGGATTTTGCCTTCGCCGGCGATAAATCCCGTTCCAAAGAAATCGGCGCGCACCTCGGGCGCCTTTCCTTCCGTGGTATAGACGGTCTTGCCGTCACTATCCTTGAGCGGCTCACCGTCGGCGTTGATACCCCCGTAGCGCAAGCGGCGGCCGGAAGACTTCTCGTTAAACGCTACGGAAACATGGAGCAGGCAGACGCTGGGAGCATAGTCACGAATCACGGCTTCGGCGGATTGCGCGCTGCCTTCGAGCTTGCTGAGCCTGCCGGCGGCTTCGTCGAGCTGGCGACGGAGATCGGTAACGTCGGATCCTGATTGCGACGCGAGTTTCTGCCGCAGCGACTCCGTTTCCTTCTGGAGCTGTTCCTTCTGCTGCACGATATCCGCGTTCGCCGGGTCCTCGCGCAACTTTCGGGTGGAAGCAAGGAGCTGCTCCTGCGTGAGCACACTGCGCTCGAGTTGTGAAATCACCATGTACGCACGGCGAGTTTCCTTGTCGGCGCGGCGGGAGAAAAGAAAGAAGATGCCGGCAATCACCAAGGAAAGAGCGAGCAGGGCGCTGACACCGATTTTCAGGATGCGTTCGAGTGAGAAGGCATCGCGGGTCATCTTCTCCGTGACCGCGAGCGCCTGGAAGGCCGTCTGCGCGACCTGATAGCTGTCCTCGGCGTTCTGGATCTTGCGTTCCAACTCATGCAGGGCGCGCTGCTGGCGCAATTGTGCGCGCACCCGGGCGACAAGCTCTTCGGGCTCCCACGGCGAACCGAGAGCGTCGTCGGCACCGGCCTGTAAAGCGCGGATGCGTTGCTCCGTGCCGTCGCCGGCAAGGACGATCAGCCGAGGAGTGAACCCAGCCGGCTTTTCCTTAATATTGGCAATGAGTTCGGAAAAGCCGCTGTCGACACGGTCCGCCGCCAGAAGAGCCACTTCGGGCTTGGTGTCCATGATCTGCTGCGCCACACCGTCGAACTCCGGCGCCAACTGAATCTGAAGCCCCGCATTCCCTAACAGGTCGTGAAGGAACTGCCGCCGTGGAGTATCTGTGTCGATGATCAGTACAGTTTCATTCGGCGTCGCCAAGGTGCGGTCATCTCCGGCAGGAATACCCCGCGGACGGGGCGTTCCAGTCTACCAAAGAGATGCTGAATCCGATGGGGAAGGATACAAGTAGCAGGAATATTCTCGAGATCCGCTCAGTACTTACGCAGAACGCCGATGACGCGGCCCTGGATCTTCACATCGCTCGCCGGCACCATGATCGGAGACATCTCCGAGTTCGCGGGTTGCAGGCGGATCTTGCCCGCGCCTTCGCGGTAGAACCGCTTCAGCGTCGCCTCTTCCCCACCAACCAGCGCCACAACGATATCGCCGGCATTGGCGACCTGTGTTTGCTCGCAGACGACGTAGTCGCCATCCATAATGTGATCCTCAATCATGGAGCTGCCCTTCACTTGAAGGACAAACGAGTTTCCGCCACGCGCGAAATCGCCCAAGGACAGGGTTTCCCGCTCCTCGACCGCCTCCAGAGGCCGGCCGGCGGCGATGCGGCCGACCAGGGGCAGTTCCTGAACCCGGCGCTCGATGACCTGCTCCTTCGGTGTTTTGGGCAACTGTACGATCTCGATCGAGCGGCTCTGGTTGTAGCCGCGACGAATGAATCCCTTCTTCTCCAGCGTGCTGATGTGCTTGTGAACGGTGGCCAACGAAGTCAGCTTCAGCCCCTTGCCGATTTCCTCAAAGCTCGGCGCGTATCCGTGGCGCGTCTCGAATGCCACCAGATAATCGAGAACTTCTTTTTGCCTTTTGGTTAGGGCCATTGTGTGCCTCCGCGTGAAGTTAAATCGCGCCCTTGTTGAGGGTCCGGATAGAGAACGCCTGGGGCTTGGCAACCGGCAGGCCGGGCTAAGGCGATATTAGGCGAAAAGAAAGCGAACGTCAAGCGCAGTTTCTCTTTCCGCGTTCTATGCACGCCGTACTATTGGGTTTTCTCCACGGTCTCTGTCATCTTGGGTTTATGGAGAGTCCGCATCCCCGTTCGGCTGGTGTCACTGCCGCCGCCACATTTGCGATTCTTGGCTGCATCTCTGCTCTAGCTTTGTGGGGCTACTTTTTCCTGAACTTGCTGAATGCGCCGCTTGATGAGGCAGGCAAACATTTGTATGACCACTATCCCAAGACCTTCCTCTTGCTTGGCTTGGTTCCTCCATCCCTGATCGCAATCGGAATTCGCGTGGCCGTTGGGGTCTTTCAATTGCGCGCGTGGGCACGGCGAGCAGCGATGCTTTGGGCGGCGCTCGCGCTCGTCATCTCAGTCTGGCTGATTGCATTCCGCCCATTCGAGACCTTTGTGATTCCCGAGCATTTTGTGTCGCCTGCCGAATCGATGCGGCAGTTGTTTGCCATCTCGTTCGTGTTTATGCTGCTGCCGGCAAGCATCTGGTGGCTGTACCTGTTCCGGATGAAGACCGTGAAAGCGCAGTTTGCCCAGAACGAAGGTGAAGAAGTGTCGGTGGCCGGATTGACGAGCCAAAACGGAACAGTTGATGCACATAAAGCTGTGACCTGAATCACGCCGCGTAGTGGCACTTTCGCACTCGTTGCTCTCCCTCCATTTCTTCTTTCTTCCTGTGCTATTCTCAATCAGTTGGCTCCTGGCGGTACGGCTCGCGCTCCCGATTTGCAGTAGTCCGCTCCGCCCATATTCCGAGGGGCCTCCCTCCTCTACTCACCGTTGAGGAGTTGCTGCACGACGGGGGTCACGTAACTGATGTCCACGCTCGCCGAAGTACCCACAGGAAAAACCAAACGCGAAGTGATTGAACAGGCTGTGATCCGGTTCGCCGGAGATTCCGGCGACGGCATGCAGGTTACCGGCAGCCAGTTCACCAATACGGTCGCTCTCTACGGAAACGACATCGCCACGTTTCCCGACTATCCCGCGGAAATCCGCGCCCCTGCCGGCACGGTACCGGGTGTCAGCGGTTTTCAGCTCAATTTTTCGTCGGATGAAGTTCACACCCCCGGTGACTCGGTTGACGTGTTGATCGCGATGAATCCCGCGGCGCTGAAGGTGAACCTTGGCGACCTGAAGGCCAACGGCATTCTGATCGTCAATTCCGACGCGTTCAAGGAAGGCGATCTGCGCAAGGCGCACCTCACTACCAATCCGCTTGAGGACCATTCGCTCGACAGGTTCCGTGTATTCCCGGTGGAGTTGCAGCGGCTGACGCGTGCGGCTCTGCAGCATCTGGGCTTGGATGCCAAGGCCATGGACCGCTGCAAGAACTTCTTTGCCTTGGGCATGTGCTACTGGCTATACAACCGGTCGATGGACCCGACCTTCCGTTGGATCGACGACAAGTTCAAAAAGAAACCGCTGTTAGTGGAAGCGAACAAGCTGGCGCTGAAAGCCGGTTACTCTTATTGCGAGGCTACAGAAGCATTCCAGATCAGTTATGAAATCCCTCCGGCGCAATTGAGCCCGGGCACCTATCGCAGCCTGAGCGGCAACCAGGCGCTGGCGCTGGGCTTCGTGACAGCGGCGCAGAAGGCGGGACTACGGCTGTTCCTCGGAAGCTATCCGATTACGCCTGCGTCGGACATTTTGCACGAGCTCTCTTCGTACAAGGATTTCGGCGTGCTGACGTTCCAGGCAGAAGATGAAATCGCGGCGGTCACTTCCGCGATCGGTGCTTCTTACGCCGGGGCCTTGTCGATTACGACGACGTCGGGACCGGGCATGGCGCTGAAAACCGAGGCGTTGGGTCTGGCCGTCATGACCGAACTGCCGCTGGTGATATGCGACATTCAACGCGGCGGTCCCTCCACCGGACTACCGACCAAAACCGAGCAAGCCGATCTGTTGCAAGCCCTCTTTGGCCGTAACTCTGAAGCACCGATTCCGGTCCTGGCCGCAGCCACTCCCGCGGACTGCTTCTGGATCGCCGTGGAAGCGAGCCGCATCGCGCTGAAGTATATGGTGCCGGTCATCGTGCTCTCGGACGGTTACCTGGCCAACGGCGCCGAGCCCTGGCGCATTCCAAACGTCGATGAGATTCCTGGAATTCCGGTGCAGTTCACCACGAATCCAGAGAACTTCGAACCGTATCGCCGGAACCCGGAAACACTGGCGCGGCCCTGGGCTATTCCGGGAACGCGTGGACTTGAACACCGCATCGGCGGTCTCGAGAAGCAGGATGTCACCGGCAACGTAAACTACGAACCGTTGAACCACGAAAAGATGGTGCGCATCCGCGCGGCGAAAGTGGAAGCAATCACGCAGGATGTGCCGAACGTCTTGCCGAGCGGCGATGCGGAAGGCGACCTGCTGATCGTGTCATGGGGTTCGACGTATGGCTCGATCACGCAGTCGGTAAAAGCGCAACGCGCCAAGGGCCGCAAGATCGGCCATCTGCACCTGCGGTATCTGAACCCGCTTCCCGCCAATCTGGGCGAGATCCTGAAGCGCTTTAAGAAGATTCTTGTCCCCGAACTCAACATGGGCCAGCTGTCGTGGGTTCTCCGCGCCAAGTATCTGGTGAACGCCGTCGGCCTCAACAAGATTCAGGGCCGTCCGTTCAAGCAAGCCGAACTCGATCAGAAGATCGAAGAAACGCTGGGGATATAGGAGACGCCATGACCACAACTGCCCTCCCACCATTGACCAAGAAAGATTTTCAGACCGACCAGGAAGTGCGTTGGTGCCCCGGCTGCGGCGATTACGCCATTCTCGCCGCGGTGCAAGCAGTTTTTCCGGAGTTGGGAATCCCCCGTGAGAATTTTGTGGTGGTTTCCGGCATTGGATGCTCAAGCCGATTCCCGTACTACATGAATACATTCGGCTTCCACTCTATCCATGGGCGCGCTCCGGCTGTAGCGTCCGGTATCAAGATCGCGCATCCTGAGTTGGAAGTCTGGGTGGCAACGGGCGATGGAGATGCGCTGGCCATCGGCGGCAACCACACCATCCACATGCTGCGCCGCAACGTCGGCGTGAAAGTCCTGCTCTTCAACAACCGGATTTACGGGCTGACGAAGGGGCAATATTCCCCGACTTCGGAATTTCACAAAGTCACCAAGTCGACACCGTTTGGTTCGCCGGACCGTCCCTTCAACCCGATCTCGCTGGCGATCGGCGCCGAAGCGACATTTGTGGCCCGTTCGGTCGATATCTTCCAGGCGCATCTGAAGGACACGCTGAAGGCCGCCGCGGCGCATCGTGGCGCTTCCTTTGTTGAAATCCTCCAGAACTGCAACATTTTCAACGATGGCGCGTGGGTCGGATTGACTGAGAAGGACGCGCGCAGCGAACACGTGATTCAGCTGGAGCACGGCAAGCCCCTCGTTTTCGGGAAAAGCCGCGACAAGGGCATCCGTCGCAAGCCCGACGGCGACATCGAAGTCGTTCAGCTGGGCAACGGCATCACCGAGTCCGACTTGGTCGTGCATGATGCACATCACCCGCGCCCATCCTATGCGTTTCTGTTGTCGCACATGGAGCAGCGCCCTGGCTTCCCCACCCCCATTGGAGTCCTTCGCGCGTGGGACGACCTGCCGCGCTACGAAGACGTGATGAATGAGCAGGTGAAGGAAGTCATCGCCAAGAAAGGTCCCGGTGATCTTGCGAAGCTGCTACGAGCCGGTGACACCTGGAACGTGAAGTAGAACCAATTCAAAACTGAAATTCAGCACTGCGTGCGGGCTCAAACTCCGCAAGCATAGGGACGGGTGTCTATCAAGGAATGTGAAACTTGTAGCAGTGAGAGCGCGCCCTGTGGATTTCCCTTAAAGAGCAGAATAGTTCCTAAGTTCTATTGAATCAGGGTGTTCCAGTTTGGCCCAGGACCGTCCAAAACGCCTTTATCCGCGGCTTTACGCCTGTTTTACAATTGGCAACTGGTTTGCTCCCAGTAACGTGGGGGATTTTGAGGGGCGGCCCAAAGACCGCTCGCGGATACATGACGTCAGCACCACAGGACTCTTTTCAGCCCAGCCAAAGCCAAAAGGACCAAGGACAAGCCGTCAAACTGGTATTGGGACTACTAGCCGCCGTACTCGCAGCCCTGTGCCTCTACTTCTTCGCGTCCGAAGCTGAACCTGCAAAGTCAAGTACAGCCGCTCTCATCACTGAGTTGCCACCGTATTGGGGTTGGCTGGAAACCGGTGCCGCCACTTCCGAGTCGACTGCGGGCACGCGCCCGGTGTTCGCCTATTCGGTGATTCCCGGCGGTGTTTCGAACGCCGCGGAGCTGAAGGTTGCCCTCGACCGCGACCCGATTGCGGCAACACACTACGCAGGGTTTCGAGTGAAGGCGGCGCGGGCCGCGAGGGTTGATGTGCCCCGGCAGGTTTACGTCTCTTATCGTCTGGGGAACCACATCTTCTGGACCAGCAAGACGGTTACACTCCCTGTCGGCGAGACCGTGTTGTCAGACGGCACGCACCTCGTGCGCGCCCGGTGTGGGAATCGGATCTCGACCGACCCGCTTAAGCCAACTTCGGCTCACGAACCGCCGGAGTCAACACTAAGCGCGCCTGTAATTCCTCAACCCATCGCAGCCGCGGTTAATCTGCCACCTCCCCCGCCGATCTGGTCGGAACGGCCCACACCCTTTATGCTGGCGCTGTCCTCACCACCCTTGACAACAGGATCAAGCGGCTTTGCACCGCCACCGGCATTCTTTCCGTGTTGTGGAGGCAGCAGCACGCCACATACACCTCCTCCGATTCCTCCCCCCGTGATTCCGCCCACGGGCCCGCCATCAACTCCGCCGTCTCCGCCACCCCCCGTGGCGCCGCCGGTTCGCGCACCAGAGGGTGGCACAATGGTAACGCTCATAGCCGGCCTTGCGGCTGTGTTTCTAGTTGCGAAACTGCGCCGATCCTAAGGCCTTCCCACTTGCAATCAGCCGGAACTGGACAATGGAAACGCATTAGGAGAAGCTTTGCAGCAAGTGCCACTTAGGCGTATTCGTGTTACCGACCATGAAGAACAGCCGGTCTCTGATTTCAGCGATCTTGATTCGGGTATTTCCGCTCTTGCTTACTGAGTTGCTGCGGGCTACCGCGGCAATGGCCCAGAGCGGGGGAGCCGCGCAGGCGCCCACCCGCGAGGTCACGCTCAGCGAGATGTTCGCGTTTTTCTTTCTGATGCTGGGGCCAATCAAGATTCTGGGGCCATTCGTGCAGATGACCAGGAAGTGCGATGCCGTATTCCGCAGCCGATTGGCGTTTCGTGCTTGCGTGGTCTCCTGCATTTCGCTGTTCTTCGCCGCCTTGCTGGGAGAAACGGCGCTGCGAAGAT